>Ga0169931_10000293_pt1 | contig 81723 bp, 64 predicted proteins | sample Kivu_15m_20L_FD_129675 | JGI IMG/M metagenome (GOLD analysis project Ga0169931, IMG submission 129675) | Freshwater microbial communities from Lake Kivu, Western Province, Rwanda to study Microbial Dark Matter (Phase II) - Kivu_15m_20L... | ecosystem: Environmental > Aquatic > Freshwater > Lake... | reverse complement strand
TTCTTTCATCAGTCGTGGCTCCATCGGCCACGGTGTCCTCCTTTATGAGGCATCGACTCTCTCCAGCTACCCCGGTCTCTCCCCTCTCGGTGTCCTTTTCAATGAGGCACTGCGGGCGCTGCATCAGGCGGACAAGTTCATCGTCGATGACATCCCGCTCGTGGAATACTTCCAGAAAATCTCGCTCGGCCGCAAAAACGACCGCGGCGAGGACAATCCCGAGTTCCCCGGCGGCATCCCACCCGTCCACTCCACGATTGGCGACATTGTGGCTGGCAAAAGGACCGCCCGTGACAGCGACAGCGAGCGCATCATCGCCATCCCCATCGGCATGGCCATTTGCGACATCGCGCTCGGTCATCTCGCGCTCGCTCGAGCACGTGAAAAGGGCATCGGCCAGACATTCCGTCTGAGTTGAACCCTTCTTCAAAACACCCACCCAACCCAGCCACACCCTTTATGCCTGCGAAACGCGCCTCCAGCCGTCCAAAAACCAAAAAGCCCGCCCCCAAACGCGCCTCGAAGCCGAGACCCGCCGCTGCGGGTGACACCGCGCCGAGTCTGACGTCCAAAGGTTTGCGGCGTCATGTCACGGATCGACGCAAGTCGGAAACCAACACGGTGAAAGCCCTGGTGCTCTCCGATTTGCTGAAGGCGCATGCGCAGGGCGTGCCGCCGGGAGATCAGATCGAACAGTTGCGCACGCTCATCAGCGGAGCCTCGCCGGACGAGATGAAGTCCCTGCGTCGTCTGCTGTTTCAAAAAGACACGGAAGCCTCCAGCCGCGAGCAGGAGGACACCGCGCTCGCCCCAGGCTGGCGCAGCGGCAGCTACCCTTACCTGAATCTGCTCTCGCGGCGCAGCTACGAGCAGCAGAAATACCGCCTCCAGGTGGAGTTGCTGAAGCTCCAGGCCTGGGTGAAGGAAACCGGTCAGCGCGTCGTGATCCTCTTTGAAGGCCGGGACGCCGCTGGCAAAGGCGGGGCCATCAAACGCTTCATGGAGCATCTCAATCCACGTGGTGCGCGTGTCGTGGCCCTGGAAAAGCCCAGCGAACGCGAGCGCGGTCAGTGGTATTTTCAGCGCTACACCGAGCACCTGCCCGCACGCGGAGAGATCGTGCTGTTTGACCGCAGTTGGTATAATCGAGCCGGAGTCGAGCGCGTCATGGGCTTCTGCACCGACGCTGAGTATGACGAGTTCATGCGCCAGGTGCCCGAGTTCGAGCGCCACCTCGTGCGCAGCGGCATCATCCTGTTTAAGTTCTGGTTCTCCGTGAGCCAGGCCGAGCAAAAACGCCGCTTCAAAGAGCGCAACGCCCATCCTCTCAAGCAGTGGAAGCTCAGCCCGGTGGACAAGGCCTCGCTCGACAAGTGGAATGACTACACCCGCGCCAAGGAAGCGATGTTCTTGCACTGCGACACCTCCGACGCGCCCTGGACCGTCATCAAGTCCGACTGCAAAAAGCGCGCCCGCCTCAATGCCATGCGCTACGTCCTGCACCGTCTGCCTTACAGCAACAAGAAGCCATCCGAAATTGGCCCGGTGGACCCGCTCATCGTCGGCCGTCCCTCGCTCGTCTCCAGCCTCAGTGAGGATGACCTCGCGGTGCCGGTCGAGTCCTGAGTCGAGTTCTTGAGGTTGGCAAAAAGATGGGATCCAGACCTTTGGGTAAGTTCTCTTGCCTCTCAGCTTTCCTGCCGAAAATGAACCGCATGACTTCTTCCCGCCCGCCCCGACCTCGCGTGCAGCTTTGGATGCTGCGCCTCATGATTGCCATTCTGCTCACGGGGTTGCCGGGAGCGCTGCTGCCGGAGATTGCCTTCCAGAAGTTCTCGTGGCTCATGGGCTATGGCAAACAGCCCATCACACCGCTGATCGTCTATCTCTCCGGAAATGCCGGCTTCGCCTATGTGACGATCGCGGTGCTCATTTGGGCCATTTCACGCGATCTCACGCGCTACCAGCCTCTCGTGCGTCTGTGCGGCTGGACGATGGTCGTCGCAGGCCCGGCGTATCTATTGATCGACCTGCAATGCCCGCTGCCACTCTGGTGGACGTTGATGGACAGCGTGGGCTGCTTCCTCATCGGCTTCACGCTGCTCTGGGCTTGTCCGCTCGCCAACAACGCTTCGTCAGCCGATTGCTGAGAGTGATGGCGGCTTCTCAGGCGTTTGATCAAGCCCATGCGTCTCCTTTCTCTCCTCTTGTTCACCACTTCTGCCTTGGCGGTGGAAACTTGGTCACCCTTCGGTCCTGGCGGTGGCGGATGGATTGAGGATGTCGTCGCGCATCCGACGAACCCGACGGAAGTCTGGGCGATGACAGACCTCAGCGGCTTGTTTCGCTCGCAGGATGCGGGGGTGACGTGGCGGAAGATGTCCGCTGATGTGGAGCGCGGTGTTTTGGCGAGAAAACAAATCACCTCGCACAACCGGCAGTTTGCCATCGATCCGGTGGACTCGAAGCACCTGTATTGGGGCGTCTGCGGCATGATCTGGGCCTCGCATGATGGCGGCGTGACATGGCAGGCCGTGTTTGGCACCGCACCGAAGGTCGGCGACGACAAAACACCGCACCTCGGTCATGCGATGGCCGTTTCGAAGAAGGGCGAGGTCGTCGCGCTCGATCATGAAAGCATCCTGCGCATCTCACGCGACCACGGGGCCACTTGGGCGGAGTTGTCGAAGCCACCGGTGGCCAAGAACTCGGCCGACACACCGGCTTTCCCGCTCTTCCTCGCCGATCACACGCTCTGCGTGGCATGCAGGCCTTCGCCGGGGCTCGCGGTGTCGCGCGATGGCGGCAAGACGTGGCAGCTTCAGCTCGCCGACAGCATCATTTTAAATGCGCAGGCCACACCGGAAGGCGCGGGCGTGTTTGCCTTCGACTCGACCGGCAAACTGCATCGCAGTGTCGATGCGGGAGCGAGCTTCACGATGATCAAAGAGGTGCCGCACAAATGGGAGCCGGGTTTGCGATTCGCAGGCGGCCTCGCGGTCGCGAAAGGCGGCAAGGTCATGCTGTGGTCGCTCGGGCAGCTCGTGGTGAGCAGCGACAACGGCGAGATCTGGACACGCCATCGCATCGAGACAAACTGGGATCGCGGCAGCTATCCAGGCATGAATCGCTACGCCTCGCCCGAGGGCAAATGCAGCGCGCTCGCCGTCACCGCCGATGGCGCGACATGGCTGAAATGCGACAGCTCGCTCATGTGCCGCAGCACCGACTTCGGCGTGAGCTGGACCGGTAGCACGGTGGGCTTGCAGATCCTCTGCTACTTCCAAGGCCCCGCCATCAGCCCGCATGATCCGCAGCAGGCCATGGTCGCCGCGCTCGACCAAGGCGTCTTCAAAACCGAAGACGGCGGTGCCTCATGGAAGCCGATGCGGGTGCAGACCGAGTGGTGGAACGACGACTGGCAAAACCACGACGGCAGCGTGGTGAAGGCGCATCCCACCAAGAAAAACACCTGGTTTGCCATCATCCACGGTCACGGCGGCACGCGACATCCGCGCCTCCATCGCACGGATGATGGTGGCGAGACGTGGAAGCTCGTTTTGGATCTCAAAGAGCAGTTCGGCGGCGAGTGGGGAAAGTGGCTCGACGACAGCGAAATGGGCGATTTGTGCTTCGATCCTTCGAATCCAGACGTCATGCACCTTTGCAACTACCAGCTCGGTGTTTTCAAGAGCAGCGATGGCGGTCAGACATGGAAGCACACGCTCAAAACGAAGAACGGCCTCAGCCTCGTCACCAGCCCCAGCGGCCAGCATGTGTATCTGCAATGCCTCAAGCGCAACGGCCTCTACGCCAGCCATGATCGCGGCGCGACGTGGGTAGTCGCGCACGCCGCCGATGGCGTGGATGGTCTCGCCCATCATCCGAAAGACGAGAGCACCCTTTTCATCAGTGACGGTCAGCACGAGAACTACTGGAGCTACAAAGGCTCGCGTCCCGCCAAACTGCTCAAAAGCATCGACGCTGGAAAAACATGGACGCAACTCGCCGCCCTCGACAGCGGCCCGATCTACATCGATCCCATTAAGCCCGAGATCATGCTCATGAGCACCCTCCACGGTGGCAAAGGCATCCTCCGCAGCACCGATAGCGGCCAGACCTGGCACGACTTCCAGCACGACGCCCCCAGCTATACCGCCCGCGGCTTCAACTACGGCGGCAAACCCGGCAGCGTGATCTACCACATGTTTGGCAACATGGCCCGCACGACCCAACTTCATGAATAAGGCTCTTCCATTCCTCCTGCTCGTAACGAAGCTCGCCGCATCGGACGCCACCACACCCGGTGAGGTCACCACGCCGTTTCCCACGATCAATCACCTCGCCATCGAATGGCAGATCGAGGGCGATGACGATCTGGATGCGACTTGTGAGGTGAAAGTGCGAAAAGAAGGCGAAACGGCCTGGCGCGATGCCGAGGCCTTGCGTCGCGTTCCCGCCGGAAAGAGCCAAAAGACCTCGCCGATCTTCACGTGGACGAACCGGCTCAGCGGCAGCGTCTTCGATTTGGAGGCTGGAACGAGCTACGAGATCGAATTGAAGCTGCATGACCCCGATGGTGGTTCGGCGACGAAGATCGTGAAGGGCTCGACGAGGCCGGAACCGGTCGCGAAGGCCGATGCGGTGGTCAAAAACGGCTCAAAGAGCGATTTGAATGCCGTGAAGCCCGGCGAGGTGCTTTTGCTCGCCGATGGCGATTACGGCGCGGCCACGTTCAATCGCGATGGCGAGCCTGGAAGACCGATTGTTTATCGCAGCACGAGTGGGAAGGCGGTTTTCAGCGAGATCAGCCTCACAAACCGCAAGTGGGTGTATCTCGAAGGTGTCACGGTGAACGGGCCGGTGCGCTTGAATGGCTCGGAGCATTGCGTGGTGCGACGTTGCAGCATCAACGCGCAGTTTGGCATCAAGGCTTACAAGCCGGGCATGATGAACGGCTGCATCGAGGACAACATCATCACCGGCATCCGCGAGTGGAAGCCGGAGATCATGGGCGCGGGTGGCGACAACGAGGGCGAGGGCATCCAGGTCACCGGCAGCGGCAACGTGATCCGCCACAACCGCGTCAGCGGCTTCCGCGATTGCATCAGCCACATGGAGGACGACGGCGCGGCCCCGCAGATGTGCAACGACATCCTCAACAACGATCTCAGCGCCGGCCTCGACGACGGCATCGAGGCCGATTTCGCGCTGCACAACTGCCGCGTGATGCGGAATCGCATCACGAACTGCTTTGTCGGCATCTCCTCGCAGCCCGGACTCGGCGGGCCGAACTACTTTCGGCGCAATGTGATGTTCAACATCATCCTCGAGCCCTTCAAACTGCACCGCTTCAGCCAAGGCGATGTCATCCAGCACAACACCGTCGTGAAAGCCGGCGACGGCCTCGGCATTCACACCAGCGAGCCGTTTGATCACGCCGAGATCACCCACAACCTCTTCATCGGCGGCAAACCACCCGAAGGCGTGAAATACGGCGGCTACGGCCCTGGACGAGGACGCGCCGTTGATGCGCAGAGCCTTGGCGACCACTGCGTCATCGACCACAACGCCTACGCCGTGCTCGGCATTCCTTTCGAGGGCAAAATCCGCTCCTGGACCTTCCAAAAGCTGCCCGGCACCGAGTTCGAAAAACACGGCCGCGTGCTCGAAGTGCTCGTTTCACTGCCCGAAGACCCCGCGAAGCTCTACGAGCCGCCAGACCTCTCCGCGCTGACTGAAGCCGGGGCGTATGCGGGCGAAAAAGTGCCGGTGTATGGGCCGAGGCGATAATTTCAGCGGATCTTCCAGATCCTCACATCGTCGATCCAGACGGTGTTCGGGATCAAGAAGCTGAACCAGCGCTTCATCGGGTGCGCAAAGCCCTCCGAGCGGTGTTTGGCAATGAGTTTGCCGTCGAGCGTGAGACGCATCTCATCGCCCACGGTGAGCAGAATGAGCTCATGCCACTCCGTGTCGGCCTTGAAGGGCACGTTGATGCTTTTCGTCTTCAGCAGCGCTTCGAGGTCGGCGGGCACTTTTTGCTTCTTCGCCACCGCTTCATCGCGTCGGCGACGGTTTTCGAGGTTCATGATGCCCGTTTTGTGATCGACGAGCGTCACGCTGCTCTGGCTGAGGATGCCGTAGCAGAGATGGCCGGCATGCACGCCCTTCGTCTCGCGATCGACAAAGCCGAGCTGCAAACTCTCGCCCTTGCTCAGCCCCGGAAACCGAAACCGCACCACCGCGCCGCCATCCGTGAATCCGGCCTCATGATGGATGTGCGCCGCATGCTTCGCCGCCTCCGACGCGCTCGCGACCTTCAAGATGCCACCATCGAGGTCCGCCATCTTCACATCCGACACCCGGTCCGCCGTTGCGCTGTTCCACCCATTGCCGATGGCCTTCGCAAGGTTGCCGTCTTCTTCACGCTCGAAGGCTTCGTGGAAGATCAGCTTCGCGTTCTTCTCCAGCCAGACGGTGGAGTCTTGAGCGAATGACGAATACAAAAGGGCGAATGACGAAAGGAGGAGAGGAAGGCGCATGAAAAGATGTGATGGTCTAATGATGAACCTCGCCCGCGAGGAGTCTCTTTCTACAGAAGAATCGGAAAAGAAGAGTGAGAGCTTTGGTTGTCGATCAGCGCCTGTCATCGCTCTGGTCGGCCGATGATGAATGGGTTGGTCCACTCTTGGGTGTGGCGATGGCGGTGGCGCGACTTCGCTTTCAAAGAAAGTCGGCGAGTGCCTGCCCAGTGAAGACTGGCTGTGCTTTTTAGTAACTCTTTTTGAAACTTTTTTCCGTTGGCAGGTCTATATCGGGTAACAACCACCGCAGGCCATGAACGCCAACCTCCACCCGCCCTTCTTGGGATGGAGCCGTGCCGAAGAAAGCCAGAAGCACGGCTCAAGGGGAGAAAAAGCGCCGCGAATCGGCTTGGTGCTTTCTAGCGGCGGAGCGCGCGGTTTGGCGCATGCCGGAGTGATTCAAGTGCTGGAGGAAAACGACATCCCGATCAGGGCGATCGCTGGTTGCAGCATGGGAGCGTATGTCGGCGCGCTGTGGGCTGCAGGGCTGGACGGCTCGGCGTTGGAACTGCGGGCGCGTGAGATCAAGGATCGTGCCGCGCTGAAGAAGCTGCTCGATTTCATCATCCCGCCATCAGAGGGGCTGATTCGAGGCGACCGCATTCGCCAGCACCTTGAGCGCGACTTGGGCTCGAAGAACTTTGAGCAACTGGAGCGTCCGCTCATCGTCATCGCCACCGACTTGGACCGGCTGACGCCACATGTCTTCGATTCCGGGCCGGTCTCGCGTGCCGTGCATGCCAGCGCGGCCATTCCGGCCATCTGTGCGCCAGTGCACCTCGAGGGACGCCGTTACACGGATGGAGGCGCGTCCGAGCCGCTGCCGGTCACGCTGCTCAAGCAGCGCATGCATCTCGATCACATCATTGCGGTGAATGTGATGCCCATGCCGGAAGATTTCGAGGCGCACAGTGATCAGACGTTTGTTGCGGATAACGACGCGGGCCGCCATCTCTTCGGTCGCCTGTTCCGCACGCTGTGGCACAAGGTGAACCTCCTCGCGCACGGCAACGTGCTGGACACCTTCCGCCGCGCTTTGATGGCCGCGCAGCTCCGGCTCATCACCAAAGAGGAGGCTGCTGCCGACGTCGTGATCCATCCGCGCTTCACCGCCTCGTCGTGGCACGACTTTGAAAATTTCTCGCTGTATCTGCAGGCGGGTCGCGACGCCACCATCGCCGCGCTGCCTGCCATCCGTGCATTGCTGCACACCCCAACCATCCACCAAGAGACAATCAGCCATGAAATTGCTCCGTCACACACCCGATTGGAATGCCTCGCCGCCTGAAGTCTGGAAACGCTGGCAACTAGCCACCTTGCGTGACTACCTCCGCAAACGCGTCATCCCGTTCAGCGCGCACTACCGCCGCGTTTTCAAAGACAACGGCATCGATCCGCGCGATATCACCTCTTTCGAGGACTGGAGCCGCGTTCCCTTCACCTCAAAGAAGGATCTCGCCAATCCCCGCGAATTCGTCCTCATGCCCGACGAGGCCGTGCTGCGTCACGAACCCGGCATGATCCTTACCGCGCTGCTGCATGGCAAGAAAGCTGCCAAAGAGCGCGCCGAGGCCGAGTTCCGCCCGATCCTGCTCACCAGCACCACCGGACGCAGCTCCGACCCTGTGCCGTTTCTTTATACGAAGCACGATCTGGCGAATCTCGACCTCAGCGGCACACGCCTGATGCTCGCAGGCCGTTCGCAGCGCGAATATCGCCACATCAATCTCTTCCCGTATGCGCCGCATCTTGCCTTCTGGCTGGCGCATCATGCGGGGCTGGGCTTTGGCACGTTCATGTTGAGCACGGGTGGTGGCAAGACCCTCGGCACCGATGGCAACATCAAGCTCATCGACAAAATCCAGCCGGACATCCTCATCGGCATGCCAACCTTCATTTACCACGTGCTGCGTGAGGCGCATGAGACCGGCAAACGCTGGCCAAACTTGAAGCGCCTCGTGCTCGGTGGCGAAAAAGTCGCTGATGGTCTGCGTGCTCGTTTGCGTGAGCTTGCGGCGGCGCTTGGCAGCCCTGATGTGCATGTGATGGCCACTTACGGCTTCACCGAAGCCAAAATGGCCTTCCCGGAATGTGTCGGCGACTCGCATGAGTCGTTTGGCTATCACCTGAGTCCCGACTTGGGCATCATCGAGATCATTGATCCGAAGACCGGCGAACTCGTGCCTGACGGCCACGCCGGCGAGATTGTCTTCACGCCACTCAATGCCCGCGGAACGGTGGTGCTGCGTTACCGCACGGGCGACATCGCTGAAGGCGGCCTCACGTGGGAAAGATGCCCGAACTGCGGGCGCACCTGCCCGCGTCTGCTCGGCCCCATCTCGCGTGTCAGCGAGGTCAAGGAGCTGAACATGGACAAGCTCAAGGGCACGCTTGTGAACTTCAATGTGCTCGAACATCTGCTCGACGATCAGCGCGGCATCGCCGCGTGGCAGATTGAGCTGCGCAAAAGGGACAATGACCCGCTCGAGACCGATGAGGTGCATCTCCACCTCGCCGCCGAATCTGGCGTGCATGAGGCTGATCTCGAACTCGCTGTCTCCCGTCGCTTCCATGAGGCCACGGAGATCACCCCGAACGAACTTCACTTCCACTCGCTGCCTGAAATGCGCGAGCAACTCGGCGTCGGCCGCCTCTTGAAGGAGGAAAAGATCGCCGATCGCCGGCCCAAGTCACCCGCCGCAGCTCCTGTGGCACTGAGCTCCTAACGCCATGAAAACTCCCTCTCTCGTCATCATCTCCGCCGTCCGCACGCCGTTTTCGCGTGCGGGAACGGACCTCGCCCACCTCGACGCTGTCGAACTCGGCCGCCACGCGGTCAGTTCGCTGCTCACACGCACGGGCATCGACCCGATGCTTGTCGATGAAACCCTTCTTGGTTGCGTCGGCCAGCCTGCGGATGCGATGAACATCGCCCGCGTCATCGCCCTGCGCGCTGGATTACCGGAATCAAAGCCGGCGATGACCGTGCATCGCAACTGCGCCTCGGGGCTCGAAGCGATCACGCTCGCGCATGCGAAGATGTGCGCAGGGCAGGGGGAGGTCTTCGTCGTGGGTGGCACGGACAGCATGAGCAACATGCCACTCTACTTCTCAAAGCCTGCGATGGCGAAATTTGCGGCCATGAGCCGTGCGCGTGACCTCAAAGGCCGTGCGCTGGCCGCACTGAACTTCCGGCCCGCCGACTTTGCGCCGGTCATCGGACTCAAAATGGGCCTCACGGACCCGATTTCGAGTTTGAACATGGGCCAGACCGCCGAGGTGCTGGCGCGTGAGTTTGGCATCACGCGGGAGATGCAGGACGTCTTTGCGATGCGCAGCCATCTGCGGGCGACGCAGTCGAATCATCTGCTCGGCCAGGAAATCGCGCCCGTGCTCGGCAAGAACGTCATTTCTGCCGACAACGGCATCCGCGCCGACTCGAGCCTTGAAAAACTTGGCAAATTGAAGCCGCTGTTCGACACGCTCACCGGTAGCGTGACCGCTGGGAACTCCTCGCAGATCACCGATGGTGCCGTGGCGATGCTCGTGGCGACCGAGGAGGCCGCTGCGGCTCACAATTGGAAACCGATTGGCCGCCTCGTCAGCTATGCTGCAACCGGTTGTGATCCCATGCGTATGGGCCTTGGCCCGGTGCGTGCGATCGACGCGGCGTTGCATCGCAGCGGATGGAAACTCGGTGACGCCGATGTCGTTGAGATCAACGAAGCCTTTGCCGCGCAGGTGCTCGCCGTGATGAAATGCCTCGCTGATCCTGCCAGCGCTCGCCGCGTCGGTTTGGAGGCTCCGCTTGGCGAACTCGACCCGGCGAAAGTGAACGCCGGCGGCGGTGCTATCGCCCTGGGACATCCCGTCGGTGCCAGCGGTGCCCGTCTGGTGCAGACCGCGCTCAACCAACTTCACGCCACGGACTCCAAACGGGCTGTCGTCAGCCTTTGCGTCGGGGGTGGTCAGGGAATGGCCGCCTGCCTCGAAGCAATGTGAATTTCAAACTCATCAACCGCATCCAACTCGCCATGAAAACGCTCCTTATCGACCGCCCCTCCGTGATTCACGACCCTCCCCACGTGCTGGAGTCGATTGTCCACGGACATCCGATCCCACCGAAGCACTTCAAGCTCGACATCGACCACGATGGCATCGCGTGGGTCATCTTCGATTCGCCGAAGTCTTCCGCCAATGTGTGGAATGAAGAAACGCTACGGGAGTTCAACCACAGGCTCGAGCGGCTCGAACATGACACTCGCGTGAAGGCGCTCGTCCTGCGCAGTGCGAAGGATCGCATCTTTGTAGCCGGCGCTGACTTGAAGGGCATCCGCAGCATGTCGCATGCGCGGGTGAATGATCTCATCTGGCTGGGCCAGGCCGTGTTTGACCGCCTCGCCAGGCTGCGCATGCCAAAGATCGCCGCGATTCACGGCGCGTGCATGGGCGGCGGCTTTGAAGTCACGCTCGCGTGTGACTGGCGCATCGCCAGCGATCACGAATCGACGAAGATCGGCCTGCCGGAGACGCAGCTTGGCATTCTTCCGGCCTGGGGCGGCTCCACGCGCCTTCCGCGCCTCATTGGTGTGCGCAAGGCACTCGATCTCATTACCGCGGGCAAGCTGTTGAATGCTTCCGCAGCCAAGCATGCGGGGCTCGTGAGCCATGTGGTGGCCCCGGAGCATCTCGAAACGCTCGCGCGTCGCCTGGCTCGTGAAAAACGTCCGGTGGCGAAAATGCACTTTGAGAACCTGTTTGCACCGGTCATCCGTCATTTTGCCAAAAAGAAGGCGCTGGCGAAGACGCGTGGGCTTTATCCTTCGATCACGAAGGCCGTCGATGTCGTCAGCAGGGCGGTGCGCGGCGAGATTGACGACGGATTGCTGCTCGAACGCAATGCCGTGGCAGAACTCATCCAGAACCGCGACACCGCGCGGTTGATCGATCTGTTTTTCAAGCGCGAAGAGGCCAACAAACGGCCTGCGGCCGTTGGTACCGCCATTCCCATTCACGACGCTGTGGTCATCGGCGCTGGCGTGATGGGGGGCGGCATCGCGCACACACTCGCTTCGCGTGGCGTTCGGGTCTTGATGACAGACGTCACCAACGACAGCCTCGCGCGTGGCCTGGAACGGATTCATGGCCTCGTTTCAGAAGCCACGCGCAGAAGGCTCGTCAGCAAGGTGCAGGGGCGTGACACGCTCGACCGCATCAGCACCACGCACACGCCGGTGCCGCTGAACCGTCATCATCTCATCATCGAGGCGGCCACGGAGAGCATGGAGCTGAAGAAAAAGATCTTCGCTGATCTCGCTGCCCGCGTTTCCGCCGACACGATCCTCGCCACGAACACGAGCGCGCTGTCTGTTGCCGAACTGGCGAAGTCTGTGCCGCATCCGGAGCGCGTGATTGGTCTGCATTTCTTCAATCCGGTGCATCGCATGCCGCTGGTGGAGATCATCACGCTGCCGGAGACCGCGCCGGATGTGCTCGCCACTGCGGTCAGCTTTGTGCAGAAGCTCGGGAAGACTCCGGTAGTCGTCAAAGACAGCCCCGGCTTCCTGGTGAACCGCATCCTGGTGCCCTACCTCATGGAAGCGGTGCGTTTGCATGACAGCGGCGTGCCGGTGAAGGACATCGACGACGCCATGCTCGAATTCGGCATGCCGATGGGGCCGATGCGTCTGCTGGATGAAATTGGCCTCGATGTGGCCATGCACGTCGCCAAAACGCTCGCTGAAGCCTTCCCGGATCGTTTTCCGAAGTCTGATGCGCTCGACAAGCTCGTCGCCGCCGGTCATCTCGGCAAAAAATCGGGCGCAGGCTTCTATCGCTACGAAAACGGTCGCGAGATCGCACCTGAGCGTCCCGCTGATCTCCCGCGTCATGAGAGCATCCAGACAAAGCTGGCGCTGCTCATCAGCCAGGAGGCCATGCGTTGCCTCAAGGAGGGCATCGCCCGCAGCGCCGATGACATCGACCTCGCCATGGTGCTCGGCACCGGCTACCCGCCGTTCCGCGGCGGCCCCATCACTTTCGCCCGGGACACGGGCATCATTGACTATTGAAACTTGGAGGACAAGGCCATGAACTCTAACACACTCGAAGAAACAAAAACACTCATCGACACCTCCCGCATGAACGCGGGCCAGAAGGCCGCCCTGGAAATGGCGGAAGCCGCCCGCGACGAACGTCGCAACACCGGGCTCGCAGCCGGCATTTTCTTTGGCGAACCAGATTTCGACAAACTGCTGCCGTTCCCGAAGCAAAGCGTTGAGGACCGCGACCAGGGCGATGCTTTTCTGCATCGCCTCGAAGCCGTGCTCGACAAGTATGCCGACCCGGATGCCATCGACGCCACCGGTGAGATTCCCGACGTGCTGCTGGGCGAACTCGGGAAGATGGGTGCCTTTGGCATCAAAATTCCGGTCAAATATGGCGGTTTGGGATTGTCGCAGACGAATTACTCCCGTGCGGCGATGCTGCTCGGCAGTCGTTGCGGCAATCTGGCGGCGCTGCTCTCCGCGCATCAATCCATCGGCGCACCGCAGCCGCTCATCTTGTTCGGCACGGAGGAGCAGAAGATGAAATACCTGCCCCGCTGCGCCAAAGGCGAGATCAGCGCGTTTGCACTCACTGAAAATGACGTCGGCTCCGATCCGGCGCGCATGAAGACGGAAGCGGTGCTCGAGGGCGACGATTATGTGCTCAATGGCGAGAAACTCTGGTGCACGAATGGCACCAAAGCGGGCATGATCGTGGTGATGGCGAAAACGCCGCTGCCAGACAAGCCGCATGCCACGACGGCCTTCATCGTTGAAACGAACTGGCCGGGAGTTGAGATCATGCATCGCTGCCGCTTCATGGGCCTGAAGGCGCTCTACAACGGCGTCATTCGTTTTGAAAACGTGCGCGTGCCAGTGGCGAATGTGCTCGGTGGTGTGGGTCGCGGATTGAAGGTGGCATTGACGACGCTGAACACGGGGCGCATCACGCTGCCCGCTGCGTGCACCGGTTTGTCGAAGCGCTGCCTCGAGATCAGCACACGCTGGGCGAAGTCACGCGAACAGTGGGGCCAGCCGATCAGTCGGCACGCGGCCATCGCCGACAAGCTCAGTCGCATGGCTGCGGACACCTTCGCGATGGAAAGTGTCGTGCGCTATGTCTCCGCGCTCGTGGACAAGGACAAGCATGCGGACGTGCGCCTTGAGGCCGCGATCGGCAAGCTGTGGGGCAGCGAGAAGTCCTGGCGCATCATGGATGACACAATGCAGATTCGCGGCGGACGCGGCTTTGAAACGGCGCAGTCGCTCAAGGCCCGCGGAGAGGCGCCGGAGCCGGTGGAGCGCCTGTTCCGCGACTCACGCATCAACACGATCTTTGAAGGCAGCAGCGAGATCATGCGGCTTTTCATCGCCCGTGAGGCGCTGGAGCCGCATCTGCGGCTCGGAGCCGAGGCGGTGAACTCCACCTTGCCGTGGAAGGTTCGCGCGAAGGCGGCCATGCGTGCCGCACGCTTCTACGCGAAGTGGTATCCGCTCAAATGGCTGCCGTTCGGCTCTGGCGATGCCAAGGAGCTGATTCATCCGGAATTGCAAGGCGATCTGGATGCTGTTGCACGGTTCAGTCGCAAGCTGGCGCGTGATTTGTTCCTCGCGATGGCGATGAACGGCCCGAAACTCGAGAAACGCCAGGTGTTGCTTGGAAACTTCGTGGACGTCGGTGCGGAGCTTTTCGTGTGGAGCTGCGCCCTGGCGCACGCGGAGGCGAGGATCACCGATTCTTCGATGTCGGAGGCCGAAATCGGCAAGGTGGTGCGTCTGGTGAAGTTTTTCGGTAAAGTCACCCGGGAACGCATCGCGACGAGCTTTGCGAAGCTTCGTGGCGGACTCGATTCTGAGAGCTGGAAGGTGGCGCAGGAGATCTAGGCGAATTCCAAAAGCTTGTGGCTTCACCTTTATCTGGTAAAGGATGCCCAGATGCGTCCGTGCGGGCGCATTTGATCACATCAACATTCAACTACCATCAAATCATGCTCAACGAATTCAAAGCATTCATCCTGAAGGGAAATGTCGTCGATCTCTCAACCGGCGTCATCATTGGCGCGGCGTTCGGCACCATCGTTACCGCATTCACGAAAGGTATCATCGAACCCATTCTGAAGCTGCTGGGGGGGAATCCGAACGTGTCGCTCGGCATCCAGATCGGCGAGTTCATCAACGAAAAAGGGGAGAAGACCGCGAACATGCTGGACATCGGTATGATCATCAATGCGGTCATTGGTTTCCTGATCACCGCCGCCGTGATCTTTTTTGTCATTGTGAAGCCCGCCAATGCGCTGATGGCCAAGATGAAGAAGGCAGAAGCCGCAGCGCCGCCTCCAGGTCCCGCCGCAGATGTCGTGTTGCTCACGGAAATCCGTGACTTGCTGAAGAAATGATCCGTTTTACGGCGACTCAGCCTCCTCGCTTCGTTCGACGAAGCGCATCGCGTGGTCGATGAAGCGCAGGAGGACGTCGTCCGTGGGACCGTTGCGGTTTTTGGCGAGGATCAGCATGGCCTCGCCTTTTTTCTTTTCCTCGGCCTCTTCGTCTTCGACTTCCATTTTCGCGCCAGCGTAGTCGGATCGGGTGAGCAGGCCGACCATGTCAGCATCCTGCTCGATCGAGCCGGATTCGCGCAGGTCGGAGAGCACAGGGCGCTGGCCTTTGCGGGCTTCGACGGCGCGATTGAGCTGGGCAAGGACGATGATCGGGACGTTAAGTTCTTTGGCGAGACCTTTGATGCCGGCGGAGATTTCCGCGATTTCAATCTGACGGTTGTCCTTGGCACGACGGCTGCCGCTGGTGACCAACTGCAGGTAGTCGATCATGATCATCTGGATGCCGTGCTGCTTTTTGAGGCGGCGTGACTTGGCGCGCATCTCCATGATGTCGAGGCCCGGGGTCTCATCGATGAAGATCTGGGCTTTTTGCAGATCGCGAGTGGCTTTCGCGAGCGCGTCTTGCTGTGCACGAGAAAGCAGACCACGCGAAAGGTCCTGCATGCTCAGCCGGGCACGAGAAACGAGAAGACGTCGAACAAGCATCGTGGCGCTCATTTCGAGCGAGAAGACGGCGCAGGGCGTATTGCAGTCCACGGCGATGTGCTCGACGATGTTCATCGCAAGCGAGGTCTTGCCCATGGAAGGACGGGCGGCGATGACGAACATTTCGCCGCCTTGCAGGCCGGAACTCATCGCGTCGAGCTTGCTGTAGCCGGTCGAGAGGCCGCGAAGCTGCCCAGGGTGCTCCAGCATGTATTGGATGCTGTCGATGGCATCCATCACGTGGGTGGAGAGGGTCTTGATGCCTTCTTTGGAGCCAAAAGACTCACGCACTGCAAGCACACGTTGTTCGGCATGATCGATGAGCGTGTCGATGTTCTCATCCATCTGCTCTTTGCCATGCTCGTACGCGTGATGGATGTTCAGCGAGCTGGCATGGATGAGCTCCCGCAGGACGTGCTTGTCGAGCACGATCTTCTTGTAGAAGGGGAAGTGCGCCGGAATCGGTACAAAGGCGAACAGCTCGGAAATGGCCGCCGCGCCGCCGACTTTGTCGAGCAGGTTTTGATCGCGCAACGCATGGGTTAGCGTGACGGGATCGACGGGCAGGTTTTTGTCGTAAAACTCGAGGAGCTTCTCGTAGATGGTGCGGTTCGCCTCGTGATAGAAGGCGAGAGCGGGCAGATTGACCCGGCAGTCGCTCAGGCGTTCGTTCGGATCCTGGAGAAGGCAGGAGAGCACGCCTTTTTCGGCCTCGTCGCTGAAGGGCAGGGCGCGGTTGAAGGAGGCCAAAAGCTCCTCCGCCGAGGGGATTTCACCGCGTTTTTTGAAGATTTCACGGCCCTGCGCAGGTGCTCCCACAGCGGCAGGGGCTGCGGTTACGGTGGCGTTGGGAGTGGGGTTTTCAGCCATGCGAGTGCTTTGACGATGGCAGGGCGGAGGAATCGCGTCAACGCCGCAGGCAGTGGAGATTGTGTGCGAGAATTTGGAAGCCTTAACGAAAATGTTTTAGCAAATGCTTGATTTCCCTCGGCTTTATTCTGAAAAATGAACACTTCCCGCAAGACGGGGTCAAAAAGCGCCTCTCCTCAAACAACCATATGTTACTCACTGCCATCAAACTCAAACTCGCGGCCATGGTCGCGGTCGCCGGTCTCGACACCGCCGAAATGCCCGGAGCTTCCAAGGAATTCGTCGATATCCTCACAGTGCTCGAAGCCGAGCAAAAGAAGGTCTCCTCCAGTCCTGGGGCCAACAACGCAGACATCAACAAGGCTTTCAATGATGCTGTCGCCAAGGTGCGTGAACTCGCCCAGAAAGACGATAAAGACGCAATTTATGCTTTGGCCCATTGGGGGGTGCTTAGCGGTGCCAACATCAACGAAGTTGCGGCTCTTTTTCGCAAGGCTGCCGACAAGGGACAGATCCTTGCCAAATCGGAACTCGCCCAGGTCCTGATGCAGGCGGGGGCGCAGAATCCGGAAGCCGTCAAAGAGGCGATCAAGCTGGTCAAGGAAGCCGAAGCCGCTGACAACAAGGTCGCACGCCGAATGCTTGCGCAGTTGCACCTTCAAGGTGTGACCGAAGGTGAAAAAGGTGTTGTTGTGGTCGAAAAGAGCGTGGCGAAAGCCAAGGAGCTTCTTGAGAAAGGCAACAAGGCAGGTGACGGCGAGGCCACCCTCGGTCTGGCCCAGCTTTACTCCGCTGGAGTGGAAGGCGTCCCGCAGGATCAACAGAAAGCGCTCGATCTTCTCATCGAAGCCGGTAAGCAGGGCAATGCAGTGGCGCTGAGCACCTATGGTGCCCGCTTGTTGAACGGCGATCCGGACACCAAGGAAAGCCCCAAGCTGGTCAAGAAAGATGTGGCTGCCGCCCTGAAGATGTTCAATGACGCAGCGGACAAGGGTCTCGCCGCCGCGAGCCGCATCCTCGGTCAGATTTATGAAAACGGTGTCGGCAAGGATGGCGCTGATGTGAAACAGGACGTGACCAAGGCGTTTGATTACTTCACCAAGGCAGCCAACGGCAACGACCCGCAGGCTCTTTTCCGTCTCGGCAATGCGTTTGAGACCGGCATTGTGAAGGATCCGACCGCCAAGCGTGACGCCAGCGGCAACTTCGACAAGGACAACATCCTCGTCCAACCAAACGCCAAGAGCGCCCTCGACCTCTATCGCCTAGCCGCGCAGAACAATCTGGCCGAAGCCTTCTACAACGTCGGTGTCTATTATGAAACCGGCACCGTCGTGGACAAAGACCCCGAGAAAGCGTTCTCCTTCCACATGAAGGCAGCCACGGCCGGCATCGCCCAGGCCATGAACCGTCTGGCCGGGCTCTACGCCAACGGCACCGGCACCACGCAGGACTTGGTGGCCGCCGCAGGCTGGTATCAGCGTGCTGCTGACATGGGTTTTGGTCCTGCCCAGATCGCACTTGGCATCCTTTATGAGCAGGGTGCTGGCGTGCGCCAGAGCCGCACGGTGGCCGCCGGTCACTACTCTGACGCTGCTCAGCAGGGCAATGCGCTTGCCATGCTGCGTCTCGCGAACCTTTACGCTGTTGGGGTCGTTCCAGGAACGCCGGAACTGGCCCGCGCATGGGCTTATGCCAAACAGGCCGACGAACTCGCTCAAAAGAGCGGCAACAAGGCCGATACCGATGTGACGACGAACGTGATCAAGCAGCTTGAGGACAAGATGAAGCCTGACGAAGTCACCGAAGCGAAAAAGATCTTCGACAAACTGCCGAAGCCACAGCCTGCGGGCGCTCCTGCAGCGGCTCCGGCTGCTCCTGCTGCCGCACCTGCTGGCGATGCGAAGAAGAAGAAATAAGCGCTTGTCAAAACAGAGCACTTTGCTAGTCTCCGGCTCCCCAAAACTAGGGGAGCCGGTTTTTTTATTCCGGGGCATTAGCTCAGTTGGTAGAGCGCCTGCATGGCATGCAGGAGGTCAGCGGTTCGAACCCGCTATGCTCCACCAACCACTGCCTGTGAAGCGGCCATGAAAACATCACCGGTTTTATGGAGCGTCGTTTTGACGGTCATGTCGGCTCATCTGGCCGCCCTCGAGGTGCAAAGCCATGGCCTGCAGTTTGAGCAATGGCTGCGTGTCACCTTTTTCGGCGGGTATCAGCCTGAAAGTCACACGCAAAAGTGGGACATCCCTGCCGACGCCAATCCAGATCATGGCCGTGTGCCTGTGAACCCCAAGGCCGTGAAATATGGCACACCGCTCGGCCTTGGCGACGCGCTGCGGCAGTTTGAAATTGATGAGCGGTTCATGCTGATCGTCGGTTTTTGGGAGCAGGCCACGCCAGAGACGAAACGCTGGACGAATGTGCAGGCGGTGATCGTCGAGCCGGAGGCGTGGAAGAAGCTATGGGGTGGAGTGACGCGCGCGGACCTCGAAAAGCTCGACGCGATCATCAAGGACAAGTCGCTCAGCCTCGCGGAGGCTCGTGAACGAGCGAAAGAGATGAAAAGCCGACCGCCGTTCACCAGCGCGGTGATCCAGGTGAACCCCAAGATCGACGGCAGCCAGCGCCGGCTGCAATGCAGCCTGCGGTTTGATGACTTTTTCAAGAATCTGGCCCCTTCCGCCACCTCGGGGCCTCAAGCACGGCCGGAGGTTTTCGGCGTGCCGGTGCCCGCGTCGTTCGAGTCAGCACCGCGGAAGGTGAGCCCGCCGTGAACGGCAAAGAGCGCAGATTGCAGTTAGACACCAGGATTTTTCCGCTCAATATCCTTGCCGTTTCATCGGGGTTTGTTAACAAATCGCCCCAAAGCAGGTATTTTATATGAAGTTCACCATCAGCAAGGAATCCTTCCTGGGCGCCATCAACCAGGTTCAGCACGTGGTCAGTTCGCGCACCACGCTCGCCATCCTCTCCAATGTCCTGCTCAAGGCCAAGGACGGCGTCCTGGAACTGACCACCACGGACCTTGATGTTGGTGTCACGTGCTCGGTGCCCGCCGAGGTGGACGAACCGGGCGCCACCACGCTGCCAGCGCGTCGTCTGGCCACCATCGTTCGTGAACTTCCTGCCGAGGAGATCGAGGTGAAAGTGGACGAGAAAAATGTGGCCTCCATCAAGAGCGGTCCCAGCTTCTTCAAGGTTCTCGGCCTCACCAGCGAGGAATTTCCCGCGCTGCCGCGTTTTGACGACGCACGCGAGTTCCGCATCGAGCAGCAGGTGCTGCGCGACTGCCTGCGCAAGACGAGCTACGCCATCTCGACCGATGAGACCCGGTATGTGCTCAACGGCATCCTGTTTTCCTTCAAGGACAACGCGCTCACAATGGTCGCCACCGACGGCCGCCGTCTCGCGATGGTGGAGCAGGAATTGGAATTCCCGCAGAGCCAGGAGATCGACATCATCGTGCCCACCAAAGCTGTGAACGAGCTTTCCCGCCTGCTCGGCGATTCCGGCGAGGTTTCCATCCGTGTCACCGGTTCGCAGGTAGGTTTCGACCTCGGTGACAGCCTGCTCGTCAGCAAGCTCATCGACGGCAATTACCCGAATTACCGCCAGGTCATTCCCGGCGACTCGAAGGAGCGCATTCCGCTCGATCGCGAGGGTTTCCTGCGCGCCATTTCCCGTGTTTCGCTTCTCACCACGGACAAGTCGAACTCCATCAAGTTCATCTTCACTCCCGGCAGCGTCGAAATCGTCGCTTCATCGCCCGACGTGGGCGAGGCGCGCGAAACACTCGCCATCAACTACAAGGGCGCGGCCATCACCATCGCCTTCAATCCTGAGTTTGCGATGGCCCCGCTGCGCAATCTCAGCGCGGACGAGGTGCACTTGCATCTCATCGACGAGATCAGCCCTGGCGTGCTGCGCACCGGCACGAATTTCCTTTATGTGCTGATGCCCATGCGCGTGAACGCCTGATCGTGCAATTTTTCACCTCATCCGAACACGCCATGAAAAGCCAGTCGCAAGTCCTCCTGTTGATTGCGTCCGTCGCCAGTCTGACGGCCTGCTACGGCCCTTCGCAGCCACCGCCGCCCAGAGGAGGCCGTTCGTTGGATGTGCCGCCGCGTTACGGTGCGCCGCCCTCTCAGACCCAGTTTTTCGAAGGTGTGAACATGGCCGACCCAGACGCGGCGGCGGTGCAGCCCCCGGATCCCAATGCGCCAGCCACCGGCAACCAAGTCATTCCGCCCGCGAACGGTACCACCACGGCCCCTCCGCCGGTCACAGTCACTCCTCCGGGAAACATGCCGACGACGCCTTCTACCGCACCCGCTCCTGTCACACCTCCGACACCCGCCGCTCCGGCGGAGATTCCTTACGCAACCCGCATCGCTGGGAAGCCCGGCTTCGTGAAGAGTCCCTTCGACCCGAACGGCCAGGCTATTGACGTGCGTGACTTCCAGTCCGGCCAGAAGGCGCGCTGCCCTTATACTGGCAAGGTTTTCCGTGTGCCCTGACCGGTTCTTGGTGGCGAGGTTCCGCTTTTCTTCGTCGAAAAAGCAAAGACAGTTCGCAAGCTTCCCGGCTGAGCCGTGGATGTCCTAATTCCCCCAACCGTTTCCTGCTTTGTCCGTCGAACGCTCCATTGCCATCTTCAGTCCCGGCCTGCTTGGCGGATCTTTGATCAAAACGATCCTGCAACGCATGCCTGGAGTGGAAATCCGGGTCTGGGCGCGGAGGGAGGAGGCCGTGCAGGCGGTCCAGCGCGAGATGCCTGCCGTGCTGGCGACCACCAGCGTGACGGAGGCGCTGCATGGAGCCTCCCTGGCCATTCTATGCATGCCCATCCAGCACATGCCGGACATCGCGCGTCAGATGGCCGATTGCGACCTCGCGGACGATTTGCTGATCACTGACGTGGGCAGCGTGAAAGGCAGTGTGGTCGCGGCATTGGAGCCGATTCTTGCCAATACGAAAGCGGCGTTCATTGGAAGTCATCCCATGGCCGGTTCCCAGCGCACCGGCCTGGCGAATGCCAGTGGGGATTTGTTTCACCGCGCCGCCTGTTTGGTCACACCGACGCCAAACACACGCCGTGAGCACCTGGATCGTCTGCGGGCGTTCTGGGTGAAACTGGGTTGTCGCGTGCGGGAAATGACACCTCAGGCCCACGATCACTGTGTGGCTCGCATTTCCCACCTGCCTCATGCCATGGCCGTGCTGACCACGGTCGCAGCCTTGCAGCGCGACACCAGTGTTCTCGACAGTTCCGCCGGCGGCTTTCGTGACACAACGCGTGTTGCCGGTGGTGATCCGGCCATGTGGGCGGGTATTTTCCTCAACAACCGCGACGAGGTCATCTCCGCGCTGGAAGACGCCGCGGGGGCGATGCTGGAGTTGGTTGAAATGCTCCGCAGCATGGACGAAGAAGCTCTCCGCCGTTTCCTCGCCAAGGCCAAGTCCCTGCGCGACCTCCTTCCGGCGGGTTGACACACCATGGCCAGCCTCAAGTCGAAGAAACTCAAAAGCATCCCCGCCGAAATCACCGTCCCAGGGGATAAAAGCATCTCCCACCGCTCCGCGATGTTCGCCGGACTCGCGAAGGGCACGACCGTGATCGACGGCTTCCTCCCCAGCGAGGACTGTCTCTGCACCGTTCACGCCATGCAGGCCCTCGGAGCCACCGTGGAGCCCCTCGAGGAGGTCGAAGGCATCGGCCTCGTGAAGCTCGCCATCACTGGCAACGGCATGAAGCTCAAAGCACCCTCCAAACCCGTCGATTGCGGCAACTCCGGCACCACCATCCGTCTGCTTTCCGGCATTCTGGCCGGCCAGAACTTCAAAACCGAGCTCTTCGGCGATGCTTCACTCTCACGCCGTCCGATGAAGCGCGTCGCCGATCCCCTCAGCCAGATGGGGGCGAAGATCACCGGCCAGGGCGAGAAAATTTGCGCCCCGCTCACGGTCGAAGGCGGAAACTTGAAGTCCATTTACTACAAGCTCCCGGTCGCCAGCGCCCAGGTGAAGAGCGCTGTCCTGCTCGCCGGACTTTTCGCTCAAGGAAAAACCACCGTCGTCGAGCCGGTCGCCACCCGCAATCACACCGAGCGCCTCTTCACGCACTTCGGCATCAAATGGCTCCGTGAGGACGACTGCGTCACCGTTTATGGCGGCCAAGAACCACGTGCGACCGACATCGTCGTGCCGGGTGACATTTCTAGCGCGGCTTTCTGGATGGTCGCTGCTGCTGCAACCCCCGGAGCGCAGATCACGCTCAAAAACGTCGGTCTCAATCCCACGCGCACCGGCATCATCACCGTCCTGCTGCGCATGGGCGCGCTCGTCACCAGCTCCGAGACGCATTCCGATGGCGAGCCGCGCGGCAACATCACCGTCCGCGGCGGTGATTTGAATGCCACTGTCATCGGCGGCGCTGAGATCCCCAACGTGATCGACGAATTGCCCATCCTCGCCGTCGCAGGCGCTCTCGCTCGTGGCAAAACGCTCATCCGTGACGCCTCCGAGCTGCGTGTGAAGGAAACCGACCGCATCGCCGCCGTCGCACAAAACCTCCGCGCCATGGGCGTCACCGTCACCGAGCATCCGGATGGCATGGAGATCGAGGGCGGCGCGAAACTACACGGAGCCACGCTGCCGTGCTGGGGGGACCACCGCATCGCCATGGCCTTCCTCGTCGCCGGACTGTTTGCCGAGGGCACCACCACCATCGAGGGCACCGAGTGCATCGCCACCTCCTATCCTGGCTTCGAGCATCATCTTGACCTCTTTTTGCTCGGAGACACCGGTGCGCGCCCCATTCCCGTCTTGTCCACTGTTCCACAGCCGCTCGTGGACAAATTGAACCGCGCCAAGTCGCCATGAGCACGCCACATCCCGTCATCACCATCGACGGCCCTGCGGCTTCTGGCAAAAGCAGCATCGCACGACTCGTCGCGCAACGTCTCGGCTTCACCTATGTGAACACCGGGAACATGTATCGCGCCATGACCTGGGCTGTGCTTAACGCTGGCGTCGATCCTAACGACGCCGACGCCGTGCGGGGCTCAGCAGCGGGCCTCACGCTCGAATCACCCGTCGTGGATGGCAAGACGCAGGTCTGCGTCGCCGGTCACACACTCACCGACGCCGAACTCAACAGCGATCCCGTCAACCGCGCTGTTTCACTTGTCGCCCGCGTGCCGGAAGTGCGTGAACGCCTTGTTGCCGACCAGCGTGCGCTTATTGCCATCGGACCGCTCGTCATGGAAGGCCGCGACATCGGCTCCGTCGTCTTCCCCGACAGCCCGCACAAGATCTACGTCGATGCCAGCGAGGAAGTCCGCGCTAGCCGCCGCAGCGCCCAAGGTCATGCCGATCAGGTCGCAGAGCGTGATCGCCTCGACAAACAACGCAAAACCAGCCCGCTCGTCATTCCTGAAGGCGCTACGGTCATCGACAACTCCCACATCACTCTCGACCAGGCCGTCGAGCAAGTGATCGCAGCACTACGGCTGCAATGACGAAACCAGAATGAGGAATGAAGGACCCAATCACCATGCTGCTCTGCCTTCGAGACTCAGTTCTGGACACATTCGTCATTCGCCATTCTGATTTCGTCATTCCGCCGCGCACTAGCGCCTGTTTACACCCCTGATTTCCCCTTCGGCGCGTCATGCACTTCAGCTACTGGCTCGGTCATCGCTTCTTTCGCGAGCTTGCCCGTGGTTTGTACGATTTTCAGACCATCGGCTCGGAAAAGCTGCGTTTCGACGGTCCGGCGCTCATCGCCTGCAATCATGTGAGCTTCCTCGACCCGCCCTTCGTCGGCCAGGCATTCGACGAGGCCATCCACTACTTTGCGCGCAAGACGCTCTTCGATCATCCGCTCGCCGGAGCCATCCTACGCAGCTGGCAGACCATCCCCATCGACCGCGACAAGCCTGACGCCTCCTCCTTGAAGGCCACCATCCGTCTTTTGCGAGAAGGCAAGAAGGTGCTCATCTTTCCCGAGGGCACGCGCAGCCCGGATGGCGGCCTTCAGCCCGCCGAGGCCGGTGTCGGCCTATTCATCGCCAAAGGCGGCGCGCCCGTGCTTCCCGTCCGCATCTTTGGCACTTACGACGCCTATCCTCGTGGTGTGAAATCTCTCCGTCCTGCCCGGATCACGATCGTTGTGGGTGATCTTTGGCAGCCTGACCTCAAAAACTACCCGCAGACCGGCAAAGACCTCTATCAAGCCCTCGCCGACGAGGTCATGCAGCGCATCGCCGGCCTGACGCTCTGACTTTTACTCCTCCCGGCACTTCACGTCGCGAAGCTGCATGTCCAGCGCGGTCCCCGACATCTGGATCTCGATCAGCGAAAGCGTCAGCGAAGCAAACATCAGTAGCAGGCTCGCTCCGAAGGCCATCTGGCCGCCCGTCTGCCCTCCAAAGAAGAGGAACGTCATGCTGATCACACAAAACATGATGCTCAGCACCCCCAGCGCCTGCATGTGCTTGATGATGCGGATGCGCTTCCGCAGATTGTGAATCTGCTCCAGCAGCACCGGCTCCTCCGAGCTCACCCAGTCCGCATGCAGCTTGCGCACCACATTCGCCAGCCCCAAGAAGCGGTTTGTGTAGGCCAGCATTAGCAGCGAGATCGCAGGGAATAGCAGGGAAGGGGTGGAAAGGGGAAGCTCAGGCAGGGACATATTCGTTCAGCGAACTTGACTCGGCATCTTGACAGTGAGGACTTTTCTAGGCCCCATGCGGCAGGATGATATTTAAAACGAGATAGTTTTTTACATTCGTTTGCAGGTTTCCACAAAAAATGCTGTACGGGACTAGCCGACACCTCCTTTTTCGAAATGTCTTCCACTGTCTCTTTGGGCTTCAGGACTACCCGCCCAACCAAATCATCTCCGCTGCCACTGGGCTCGATTTCCGAGCCTGAGGAGTTCTGCGAGGATGATGGTCCGTGGCTTGTGAAGCAGACGTTTCAGCGTGCAGAGTCCGTTTGGCTCAGCTTGATGCTGGGTTCTTACTTTCCCTCACTTCCCCGTGTGCTGGACATTCTGAGCGAGGGCACCCAGACGAATGTCATGCTGGGCACTGCCCCCGGCGAGAGCGTCCGGAACTACTGCAACCGCGTCGGCCCCCTTCCTGTCGGAATCGCCTGCGTCATGGTCTGGCGGCTCGCCACCGAGTTTGAAGCCTTGGAGTCCTTTGTGCCCGAGGCAGCCACGTTTGTGGACCCGCTGAGTTGCCGGGTGGGCCTGTGGCAGAAAGAGTTTCTCCATCTCTTTGTGGATCGTTTTGAAAAACGCCCTCTCCTTCGTCAGGAGACCGCCTCGCACATGCTGAGACTGTGCTCCATGCTCATCAACGGTAACTCGAATTCGGAGATCAGTGATGCGGCGGCTGCTAGGGTGCCTTCGATGCTTCTCACACGCTTGCGTGAGTTGCAGTTGACGGGCCGTACCGGGCTCACCCTCGGAGAGATCAAAGGGGAAATGCTCGTGGCCACTGCTGCGGTCACTCGCGGGTTGCGCGGTTCCAACATGATGTCCCAGCTCATCGCCAACGAGCGCTGGCATCCGCTGCTGCCAGAGAGCAAGCTAATCCCGAGTATCTATGGGCGTTCTGAAAAGCCCCGTGTCCCATTCACTTCGATTCGCCTGTCGCGACTCCTGGCTCATCGCAACCGCCTGACGCAGCCCGAAGTGCAGTTGCTGCTGTCCCGTCTGCGTGAGCAGGCCTCCTCGGTGCCGCTGCTCGATCTCGTGTTCGATCCGGAGCGTGTCCTTCTGAGGCTCCCTGGGGTCCGAGACAATGACATCAAAATGCTCGACATGCGTCTCGATAGCCTACCAGAGTTTTCAGTCGCTCTAGAATCTGCTCTTGGCTGCCGTTCACTCGGACGCTCCCCGATTGCTGTTCGTGAAGCAGTCGCTCCTGGCCGCCCCTTTTCCGACCTGCGGGGCGACGCCGACGAGCAGTGCAGCCGTCTCTGGCAGACGCTGCAGGATGGTACTTACAGCCTTACGGGCTATCACAGCGATGCGGCCTCATCGCGTGACCTGCCGGGCATGTTTTTCTGCTCCCTCGTCTCTCCGCTTTCGCGAGTTGGCAAATATACGGTGACCGCGCAGGAAAAATCGGCCGAGTCAGCCTCTTCGCCCTCGTCTGCACCCCGGCCAATCAGCAATTCATCTCCTCAAAAAGCACCCGAGAAGTCCAAGCCCGCGGTTTCAGTCGTAGAACCCAAGGAGATTTCCTCTTTTAACACTCGGCTCGATACGCTACCGCAACGTCCCATGAAAATGATCCTTATCACCGCTGGCACAGGCGGCACAGGCAAAAGCACGATCGCTCGTCTGCTTTACGAACTGGCAGGCTTCGATGCTCGGCAAGATGTCGCCATGTTTGACTGTGATGCCTTGGGCAATCGCGACTTCCAGAAGATTGCTCCCGATAGGATCGAATCCATGCCCATCGACAATGTGGACTCTATGCGCCGCATGGTGGAGACCGCCATGGATGGCAAACTCGTCTTGGCTGACCTACCCGCCAGTTGCCAGGACATTCTCGCCCGTGATTTGAATCCGGAGATCATCCAGAGCCTGCGTGAAGATGATGGCCTGCACTGGCTGCCGATCCATCCCATCACCGCGAAGGCCGCTACGGTGCCTGCCATCAAGCAATGGCGCACCTCCGTGTTCGGCGAAGCACCCTCCATCATCGTCGTCAGTCTCAAGGACGGGCCTGTTGCCTCCGATTTGCTCGATGAGATCGTCCGTCCGCAGGACATGGTGCTCCGCATTCCCGTGCTTGATCAGAGCCTTGCCTCCGCCTTGGATGCCTCCAATGCCACTTGGCAGGCCATCCTTGACGGCAAGGCCCCTGACAGCCACCGCATGTTCGGCAATCCGCTCGTCAAACGCCAGCTCCGCTTCAAGCGCAAGGAATGCGAAGACGCTCTCTTCCCGCTCCTCCGCCGCATCGTGAAGGATGGTGCCACGGCAAGCTGATCGTAGAAATCCTCTAGAAGGTGCTCACCGCGCTAAGCTCCAACGGGCCGTTTGCCGTGCAGTCTAGAGAGTGAGGACGTGAGGTTTGCGTGGCTGCGTGTACAGGTCGTTTTTGCTCCAAAGTGCGATCGTCTCGCGCACGCTCCAGTCTCAGCAATGAGCGTAGTGAGGCCTAAGGATGCCGTTCGGCGGGCGACAGCGGTGGGCTGCCAAGGCTTGTCGCCATCCTCATGACTCGTGCACTGTGGCTGAAGCCCCTTCTTCAAGATGGCCGTCCCACGAACACGCCAACTCCGAGGCAATCATTGTTCTGGTGGAATGTCCCATTCAAGTTCATATGCCTCTCTGCTCTTGTAGGGCATACCACATTCTCGGAGCAGTGCGACTATGCCATGATGCCAGGATATAGGAAGATCCTGATAACGCTCATTTTCGAACTGGATTCCGTCGCAAGAAAGGCAGATTCGAATGGTGAGGACACTGCCATCGTGTTGACTGCATATCAAAGAGTGGTGAGGAATGAAGCCGCATTCCGGAGAATCACGAATTCCGAGGAATGGCATGGCTCGAGTAATCTGGCCAAAATCTCCTTTCGAAAAAAGCTTGTCGGCTAACCGCACTGAGTTTTGGTGAATGGTCATGTTGTAGGTTCGATACTCCACCAGTTGTGCTGATTTAGATTGCGCCAGGATTTCACGGACTCTGTAAGCCAACTTCGCCGTGCCAAAACATGACCAACCGAAGGTTGAGAAAAACAAGAAACTACATAGGAGCGCGAGCCAAAGGCACACTCGGCACAGCTTGCGGAACTTCATCTTGGCAACACGAGTACACAGAGCGTGCTCTCATTCCAGTGCCGATTCTAAATCACCCGGTCATTCCCACCATCCACGGGAATCTGCGCCCCGGTCACCTTGGCAAACAGCGGGCTCGCCATCGCGGCGACCATGTTGCCGATGTCTTTGGAGCGGATCTCGACCTTCATGAGGTTCTTGGTTTTGTATTCCTCGACGGTCATGTTGTAGCGGGCGGCGCTCTTGGCGAGGGCTTCGGGGGTCCACAGTTTGGTGTCGAAGACGGCGTCGGGGTGCACGATATTGACGCGGATCTTCCACGGGGCGAGTTCGAGCGCGGCGACTCGGCAGAGCTGGGTGAGGGCGGCCTTGGAGCAGGAGTAGGCACTGGCGCCGGGGCCGGGGGCTTTGAAGTTGCGGCTGCCGACGAAGATGATGCTGCCGTCTGGGCTGTGCTTCACATAGGGGATGACCTTGTTCATCAGCTTTTGATGGCTGGTGAGGTTGATCATGAGGGTGCGGTCCCAATCGGTCTGCGCCATGACGTCGAGCGCGTCGTTCTTCGGGAAGATGCCGGCATTGCTGACGACGATGTCGATGCCGCCGAACTCGCGCACGGTGAAATCGATGGCGTCCTGCACGGGCTGGTCTTCGGTGAGGTTCACGACGATGCCGATGGCCCCGATTTTCTTCATGATGTCGGGGATTTCTTTGTCGATGTCGAGACCGACGACCTGCGCTCCTTGCTCAGCGAGCGATTCAGCGATGGCGAAGCCGATGCCGGCGGCGCAACCGGTGACGAGGGCGACCTTGCCCTGGTGCACCTTGCGGGCGGGGCCTTTGCGGAGCTTGGCCTGCTCGAGGTCCCAGTATTCGATGTCGAAGATGTCGCGTTCGCTGAGCGGTGCCCAGCCGCCGGTGCGCTCGCCGAGCGCGACGGTGGCGGCGGTGCTCTCGGCGATGTCGGCGACGATTTTGGCGTCCTTCAAGGTATCGCCAAAGCTGACGATGCCATTTCCGGGCCACACGGCGAAGCGCGGGGCGGCGTCGAGCATGGTTTGCGTGCTCGCGTGGGCTTTGAAGTAGCTTTCGTAGTTCGCGGCGAAGGTTTGGATGCTGGCGGCGTGGTCCTCACCGAGCACGACGGGGATGCGCTTCGTGCGGATGCTGTGATCGGGGGTCAACGGGCCGCGTGTGGCGCAATCGGCGATGTTGGGGAGAGCGGAGTAGGTGAAAGCGGCTTGGCTGGTGCTGAGGCGGGCGATTTGGGGGAAGCCGCGGGTCTTGGAGACGAGTTGGCGGAGCTTGGCGAGGGCGAGGAGGTCGGTTTTGACCTCACTGCGGGCAGGAGTGCCCGCATCACTTTTGCTGGTGAGATACTGTTCGGCCTTCGTGACGAGTTCGATGTGCTTTTCGTAGCTGGCCTTGGCGTCGTCGGCGAAGGTGAAAAGGCCGTGTTTGAGGAGGACGATGCCTTCGATGTCTTCTTTTCGCAGATCGGTCTTCTGGAGCACGTCGAAGACCTGTTTGGCCAAAACGAAGCCAGGCATCACGTAGGGCAAAACGAGCACTTTTTTGCCAAAAAGCTCCTGAGTGCGCTTTTCGCCGTCTTTCGAGCAAGTGAGGGCGGAAATGGCGTTCGCGTGGCTGTGATCGACGAATTTGAAGGGCAGGATGGCGTGCAGGATGGCCTCGATGCTCGCGGCGGGCGCGTTGGGGTTGGTCATCGCGGCGCGTTGCTGCAGGACCATGTCCTCATCGGTCATGGTGGGCAGTTTGGCCATTTTGAGGAGGGCATCCATGCGCACGGGGGCGAAGCCAGCCCGCTCAATGGTGGCGAGATCCCAGCCGGAGCCCTTCACGTAGCAAATCTCGACGGAATCGCCGAAGTAGTCCTTTTCGGTGATTTTGACGGAGGTGTTACCGCCGCCGTGCAGCACGAGTTCCGGGTTCCGACCGAGCAGGCGGGAGGTATAGACGCGCTGTCCGAGGGCGTCGGTTCCGAAAGTGGCGGCTTCAGTGTCGTTCCAGAGGCTTTGCATGGCGAGAGAAAAGGAGCGCCAGACTTCCGATGGATGGGCCGTGAAGCAAGGGGATTTTGCCCCTCAAACCGGGCTCAGACCACGCTCGCGCATCGCACTTAGCGTCCAGTCATACTCACGCACCAACTGATCCACCACGTCGCCGCTGCGCATCTCGGGCGGCAGCACTTCCCAAGTGTAGGTTTCCATCTCGATGTGCTGGCATTTGGCCGGATTTTTGCCCAGCCAGTCCATCGCGCCGATCAGATGATCCCGCGTGCTGTCAAAACCATCGCCAGGCTGTGCATGGATCGGGATGTGGAAATGCACACGCCATTCCTCGCCGAGCTGGCCGGGATGGGATTGGGCAAACTCGAGCGCGTCCGGCAGATCCTTGAACCGGCGCAGCGGCTCGTCCGCCCCATAGCTGGCGATGACCTGGTGGAAATACACGGGCTCATTGAAGCCACGCAGCCGTTCCACGTTCTCAGCGGTTGGCTTCAATTTCAGCGCGGAGCTGAAGTGCAGCTTGCTCAGCCGGATTCCAGCGCCCGTGATGCGGTCGAGAGCCTTCTTCGCGTCCTCAAACTCGATGGCGAGATGGCAGGTGTCGTAATTGAGGCCGATGAACTTGAAGAAGTCGCGATCCTGCGGATGGCGATCGAGGTAGAGGCCGAAAAACTTCAGCGTTTCGCCGCTCGTCTCGAACAGTCCGAGCGGCTCCGGCTCCAGGCCCAGATGCAGGTCGTGGCCGCTTTTCTCGGCCACTTTCTCGATGTGCTCGCGACACAGCTTCAGATTCGAGAAGATCGCGTTCAACTCATCCGTGCCGACGTTGAAGGTCTTGTGCGATCCGGGCAGCGTGCTGACGCTGCCGCTCACTCCGGGCGGCAAGAGCTGCGCCAGGATGTCGAAGAGCAGATTCGTGTAATCCAGGCGCTCCCTCGTGCTCCAGTCCGGCTTGAACACATGCTCCTTCACCCGCGTGCCGTGAAAGGCACCGTAGGGGAAGCCATTGATGGTAAAAACATAGCAGTTGTTCGCATCGAGCCACGCTTTGAACTCAGCCAGCTTGCCCGGAGTGCTCAATTCCACCGCCGCCTGCTGGCTGAGCCGCAAACCGATGCCATAGGGCTTTCCGCCGCTGACACGATCCTTCACGCGCAGCGTGTTTTCCTTCAGTCCGCGCCATGTTTCCTCCCACGTCTCACCGCGGTGGATGTTCGTGCAGTAGCCAAGATGGATGTCGTGATTTAGGCGCATGGCGGAGGGAAGCGTGCGGGGTTGCCTCAGTTCATGTCGCTGATGATCACGCTGCGACGAGATCGTAGCCACGCCAGTCTTTGATCGTCACATCTGCGAAACTGCCGACCGGGAGCTTTTTGTTCACAAACACGGTCGTGTCGATGTCGGGCGCGTCGATTTCGCTGCGGGCGACGCCGGGTTCTTCGACGAGCACACGCAGGGTTTTGCCCTTCTGCGACTGGTTGTACTTCTCCAAGCCGCGTTGGATGGCGCGCATGGCCTCGTTCCAGCGGGCTTTGCGGGTCATGTGGTGGATTTGATCCTCCATGCCGGCGGCGCGGGTGCCTTCCTCGCGGCTGTAGTTGAAGACACCGGCACGCTCGAACTTTTGGTCTTCGATGAACTGGATAAGCTCGTTAAAATCAGCCTCGGTCTCGCCGGGGAAGCCGACGATGAAGGTGGTGCGGATGGCGATGCCAGGGATGCCCGCACGAATGCGCTTGAGCAGATCGCGGATGTAAGCGCCGTCGGTTTCGCGCTTCATGAGGTCGAGCATGTGATCGCTGATGTGCTGCAGCGGCATATCGATGTAACGCGCCACTTTGGGCGACTCGGCGATGGCCTGGATCAAATCGTCGCTCCAGTGCGCCGGATGCGTGTAGAGCAGGCGGATCCAGAAGTCGCCCTCGATCTTGTTGAGTTCGCGGATGAGCGTGGAAAGCGACTCGCCCTTCGTCGAATCGACGCCGCTGCGAGGTTTCGGGCGCTCGCCTTCCCATTTGTCCATGCCAAAGTAGGTGGTGTCCTGGGAGATGAGGTTGATCTCCTTCACGCCGCTGGCCACGAGCTGACGTGCTTCTTTGACGATGCTCTCTTGCGTGCGGCTGCGGTGGCGGCCACGGATGCGCGGGATGATGCAGAAGGAGCAGGGGTGATTGCAGCCCTCGGCGATCTTGATGTAGGCCATGTGCTTCGGCGTGAGGCGGAAGCGTGGTGTGTCGTAGTCCGGGATGTACTTCGGCTGCTTCGTGACGAGGTTTTCCTGCTCGTGGTCCTTTACGCCGACAAGGTTCTGAATGATCGGCGCGACCTGCGTGATCTGGTCGAGGCCGATGAAGGCATCGACGTCCGGCATGAGGCCCGGCAGTTCCTGCGAGAAACGCTGCGAGAGGCAGCCGGCGACGATGATTTTCTGCTTCGCACGCTTTTTCGAGCCTGCACGGCCGTCTACGGCGTCATGCACGGCACCGACGCTCTCCTTTTTCGCCATGTCGATGAAGGAGCAGGTGTTCACGATCAGCACATCCGCGAGATCCGGCTCGGGCGTCATGACCATGCCCGCCTGCTGGAGGTGGCCGATCATGATCTCCGAGTCGATGAGGTTCTTCGCGCAACCGAGGGAAACGAGGCCGACTTTGATCATGGGGCGCGGATGGTAGCGCCTTTGCGGGAATCGAAAAGGGGAAAGATGACGGCCGGGAGGGTGCCTTTTTCGAGTTTTTATCCCGCGTTCGCGATCAGGAGACGAGCATCGGCGACGGATGGGCGGATTGGGCGCGGGTGGTGGTCAGACTGAAGGCCGGTTCGCGGTCATCCGGCTTCTGCACGGCCTTGGCGAGCGCCTTGCTCAATCCGTCGAGCGAGTAGGGCTTCAGCATGATGTCCACGGGCGGCGGATGGCCCTGGCTGAGGATCATGAACTCATCGGGGTCGATGACGAAGCCGCTGCAGACGACGACGGGCACATCATTGCCGACGGCGCGGAGTTCCTTGAAGGTGTCGCGGCCCGAGAGCTTCGGCATGTAGATGTCGAGAAGGACGGCGTCGATCTTTTCATTGCTGCGGAGGAGGATGTCGAGCGCCTGCTGGCCGTCGCAGGCCTCGATGACGTTGTAGCCGAGGAAACCGAGCATGTTCGTGGCGATGGAACGCACGGGCGCCTCGTCATCGACGACGAGAATGGTGGTGTGGCCGCCTGCAGGAGCGGTGATGGCAGGGCCGTCATCGACGGGGCCTTCGTCCTCGACCTGGTCAGGATTGAGCACACGGGGGAGGAAGACGCGGAACTCGCTGCCGCGGCCGATTTCGCTGTCAGACTCGATCCAGCCGCCGTGCTCGCGCACGATTTCCTGCGCGGTGGAAAGGCCGAGGCCGGTGCCCTTGCTGTCTGGTTTGGTGGTGAAGAAGGGTTCGAAGACGCGGTGACGATCCTCTTCGGAGATGCCGTGGCCGTTGTCACGGACGACGAGCATGACGAAATCCGAAGCGTTATCCGCGCCGTTCATCTGCGCTGTGGCACGCGCTGGCATGCGGTGAGTGACGTTTTCGATGGCGATCTCAATGACGCCCTTGTCTGCGGGGAGTGCGTCGCGGGCATTGAGGCAGAGGTTGAGCATGACCTGCTCGACCTGGGTGGCGTCCGCGTTGACGTAGGAGGCGTCCATGCCGCCGCGCATCTGGATGGTGACGCGTGGATCGACGCTGTGCTTGAGGAGGTTTTGCACGTCGGCGAGGAGACGCTTGAGGTTGGTGGTCTTGCGGACGGAGGCGCCGGTGCTGCGGCGGGAGTAGCCGAGGAGCGATTTGACGAGCTCGGCGGCACGCGTGGTGGCGTGGCTGGCGTTTTGGAGTTTGTCGCGCACGCCGGCCTGATTGGTGGCGGGGGTGAGCTCGGCGAGGGTGAGATTGCCGCGGATGGCGGTGAGGAGGTTGTTGAAGTCGTGGGCGATGCCGCCGGCGAGCTGGCCGATGGTTCCCATTTTCTGCGATTCGCGAAGCTGCGTCTCCAGCACACGCATTTCAGAGCGGTCTTTGACAATCCAGATGCGTCCGATGATTTCACCTGCATCGGTGCGCATGGGATTGGAGCGGAGCGAGAAGACGCGGCCGTCCTGGGTGACGAGCGGAGGCATTTCGTCCTGGCTTTCGATGCTGGCAGCCGTTTTTTCGACCCAGTTGGTGACAGCGACTTTTTCCTGAAAGCGTTCCACGAGGGCGTTGAGCAGGCGGGAGGCGTCGCGTCCGGCGAGTTCCTCGACAGGTTTGCCGAGGAAGTCGTCGAGCTTGGCGTTCGAGGCGATGATCGAGCCCTGGGCGTCCACCACGAGCACTCCTTCGTCACTGGCCGAAAAGAGCCCCTGCAGAGCCGTAAAGGCCTCACGAAGCAGACGTTCGGCATTGAGAAGGCGCTGTGCTGTCTGGCAGGCGTGCTGCTCGGCCGCATTGAGCGCCTGGCGCTGTTTGGCAAAGATCATGTTGATGTCGCAGCGCAGCTTCCAGAAGTCGGAGGGCAGCCACTCGGCGGACTGGGCGTCAGGCGGCACTCCGCGCAAAACAGCGCTGGTGCCTTTCATGACGGCGCTCGTGGGTTTGAGCAGCCAGCCGGAGATCAGGTAGGCAGCCAAGAAAACACCGCCGCCCAGAAGAACGCCGGTGATGCCGAAGAACCAGTCAAGTGAGTGGCCCATCATGCGGGTGGCTCCCATGGCCGGCAGGAAGCCGAAAAGCCAGAGCGGGAACAGGATGCGCAGACGCAGGGAGTTCATGGCGTGGTGGGTGGCGGGTTGGTTGGGAGGAGTGGGCTGTTAGCTGGCAGACTGAGGGGCAGTGTGGCTAGAACGACTCATGATGCGCTGCATGCAGTGCTCGACGGCAGCGTTGAGGTGGTTTTCCAGCCAGGACTCGATCTCAGCACGCAAGGTGGCGAGGCTGGCCTGAGCAGGTGAAGCACTCGAGGAAGCCCGCTGCTCCAAACGATCGAGCCGGTCGTTCAAGGCGCTGACGCTCATCGCGATGCCAAAGAGGTCGTTGCGCAACTGCTCCATCTGCGCGCTCCAATCGTTGGTGCCTTGGAATTGCGGCTGAACTGCCGCCGGGGACAAGTGCAGTGTGGCAGAGTGACTGCCGGAGTGAGGCAAAGGCGTGCCAAGCTTGTCCGTGATGCGCTGGTTGGGGGAAGGAGCCGGGGGCAAGGAACTGCGGATCAGCGGTGAGAGATTACGCCTGGCTTGCGGGGCTGCACTTTCGAGCACCGGGGGAGAAAACATGTTCCCGGGTGTTCCCAGCAAGGGCTCGGTGCTGATCTGTCCAGGCGCATGACTCATGATTTTCTCAACTGCAGACGGGTCCGTGGCTGCGGAGGACATTTCGGCCTCAGAAGCTTGGCGTTGTGCGGAGAATGAGAATGGTAAAGGCATGCTTGGAATCAGGCAGTCAGAGGAATTTTGACAAAATTAATAATAAAATCCATAATTATTTGAAAATAATTTGAATTTTGCCCCAAACTCAGTTGTCGTGATTCCCTCGCTTTTCTGGCGAAAATCGACCTGCTGAGGGCTGTTTAGAGGCTCATTGCGAGTGGTTTAGCTGCTTTCTCTGACTTTGCTTTTTCAGAAAAACATCCACGCGGTGATCTTAAAACAATAACCGTTTTATCTCCTGATGATAACCGACGCCTTGCGCCGCCCGGAAGCCTTGCCTACCCTCGCGGCCACATGGACGAACGCATCACTCAACGCCTGGACGCGCATCTCGCCAGCCAAGGGCTGCGCCGCACCAAACAGCGGGATGTCATCGTGGAGGCAGCCTTTGCCACGGATGATCACTTCAAGGCGGAAGAACTGCTGGAAAAGGCGCGAAAAATCGACAGCACCGTCTCGCGCGCTACGGTTTACCGCACGCTGACACTGCTGGTGGAGTGCGGCCTGCTTCGGGAGGTCGATCTGGGGCGTGACCAGACCTACTACGATCCCAATTTCCTCGACAAACCCCAGCACAACCACCTGATCTGTCTGGACTGCGATCGTGTGGTGGAGTTTGAGGACGAGCACACGGCCTTGCTGCATGATTGCATCACCCGCCGTCTAGGTTTCCAGCCCAGCATGAAAAGCATGCGCATCGAGGCGCATTGCGACGAGTTTTTGCGGCTCGGCAAATGCAAGTACCGCGACTCCAAGGTGGCCGCCGCGGGTTGAGCCACCGTTCAGGCTCTGCGCCAGCGTTGGAAGGTCTCGATGGCCTCGTACTCGGCCAGACCGAGGGCGTCGTAGAGTCTCGCGTTTTCGCGGCTGATTTCCGGCGCTTCTTTTTCGAGCGAGGACAGTGCTCCGTAACGCGAGAGCGCGTTTGCCTTCCGTTCGAGCTGCAGCGGGCTCAAGGGGATGGCCATGTCGATCTCATGTGGCTCCAGAGGACGCTCCTTGCCGCGATACAACCACACGCTGCATGAGCCGGCGAATTCCTCCCCAGCGCAGGCCTGCAAGGCGGCCACCAGCAGGCGGAAGCAGATGCCCGCGACGCTCGACGGGTCCGCTGCGTCGCCTGTGATGTAAATTTGATGCGGCTTGTGGTCCAGCAGCAGGCGGGTGAGGGCGTCGACGTCCGCCTGGGTGCTCTTGAAGCGGCGATAACGACCCTGCTCATAGAACGGCAGGTCGACAAATGTGACTCGATCATTCGCCAGCCCCGTTGTGTGCGCCGCGTCACGCAGTTCTCCGCGTAAAATGAGACCTTTGAGCTGTCGAAGGAGAGGCGGATCCTCACCAAATTCACCTTTCGCCTCCAGCAGTGCCAAGGCCTCACGGGCGTAGGCTACCTGCGGTCCCCAGGCATCGGGTTTGGCCGCGTTGGAGGCCAATTCGAGCAGTGTTTCAGCGAATTTGTCCGCCTCGCTGTCCGGCACGCGCAAGCTGCCGGATGTCAGCGCGATCAAGCGCACATCGTGACCTTGCTCGACGAGACGATCCATCGTGCCGCCCATCCCCACGACCGCGTCCTGCGGTTCCGGGCTGAGAACCAAGCAGCGCTTCGGATACGGGCGTGCGCGCTCCGGACGATAGGTGTCGTCTTCATCCGGTTTGCCGCCTGGCCAGCCGGTGATCGTGTGCTGGAGCTGGTTGAAGATGCGGATGTTGAGCTGGTAGGCCGGGCCTTGTTCCGAAAGCAGGTCGGAGAGGCCGTTTTCGTTGTAGTGCTCATCCACGAGCTTCAAAATCGGACGCTTGATCTTGAACGCCTGCCACACCATCGCGCGACGTGTTTCACGCGGCGTCCATGAAGCCGGGCCGACGAGCCACGGCAGCTTGATGCGCGTGAGTTCGCGTGAAGCACCGGAATCGATGAAAAACCGTGCATCCGGGTGATCCTGCAGGAACGAGGCCGAAATCGCCTCCGTCGTCGGTCCTTCGACGGCTTTGGCCACCATCACGGCCTTGTTTTCGCCCCAGGCCATCAGCACCAGCTTCTTCGCGCGTAAAATGGTGCCGACGCCCATCGTGATCGCGAAATGCGGCACGTTTTGCTCCCCGCGGAAGTCGCTGGCCGCGTCCTGACGTGTCACGCGGTCCAAGGTGATGCGGCGCGTCAGCGAGTCGCGGCTCGAGCCCGGCTCGTTGAAGCCGATGTGGCCCGTTCGTCCGATGCCGAGGATTTGCAGGTCGATGCCGCCCACCGCCTCGATTTTTTCCTCATACTGGCGGCAATGCGCGAACACCTGGTCGCCAGGCACCGTGCCGCTTGGGATGTTGATGTTTGCCTTCGGAATGTCGATTGAGTCAAAAAGCTGTTCCGCCATGAATCTCGCGTAACTCTCCGGGTGATCGGCTCCGAGGCCGTAATACTCGTCCAGATTGAAGGTGATGACGTTCTTGAAGCTCAGTCCCTCCTCTTTGTGCAGGCGGATGAGTTCGCGGTAAAACGGCACCGGCGTCGATCCGGTCGCCATGCCCAGCACGGCGGGCTTTCCGGCCTTGTTTTTGGATTCGATGAGGGTTTTCACCTCCTGCGCGAGCGTTCTGGCCGCAGCGGCGGAATCCGGGAAAAGGGTGGTCGGAACTTTCTCGTAGGCTTCGGCGGGAGGACGAATGGGCATGGCGTTTGGTTGGTAAGCCTCGAAGAAGACGCGGATTACCGCACACGCAACCCGCTTTCATCGCATGCGGGCCATGACCCGCTGCCTTGAGGAGAAAAAACAAAAAAGCCGGGCGGATTGCTCAGCCCGGCTCTGGAGATAACAGGGGTTTCCCCGCGTGGATCAATGTTCGTAACCAGACTCGCCATGCTCGGCGAGATCGAGGCCGCTGTTTTCCACTTCAGGGTCAGGACGAAGTCCAACAATGATCTTCACGATGATGGTGATGACCAAAGTGGCGGCAACGCTCCAGCCGATGGTGAGACCGACGGCTTTGAGCTGATTCATAAGGAGACCGTCTTTCAGGCCTGCGACGACTGAGTTAGCCTTCTCATCGGCAAAGACACCGGTGAGAATGGCACCCATCGTGCCGCCAACGCCGTGAACTCCGAAGGTGTCCAGAGCATCATCAAAGCCAAGAAGCTTCTTGAGATAAGCGACCGCGATGAAGGGAACCACACCAGCGAGAACGCCCATGATCATAGCGGAGTTGGCGGTGACGAAGCCTGCAGCCGGGGTGATGACCACTAGACCGGCCACGATGCCGGAGCAGAAACCAAGCACCGAGGGCTTGCCTTTGAGAATCCACTCGAGGACGGCCCACACGAAACCTGCGGTGGCGGCGGCCAGGGTGGTGGTCATGAAGGCGTTCGCGGCGATGCCGTCGGCACCGAGGGCGGAGCCCGCGTTGAAACCATACCAGCCGACCCAGAGCATTCCAGTGCCGACCATGCAGAGAACCATGCTGTGAGGGGGCATGGGCTCCTTGCCATAGCCTTTGCGCTTGCCGAGCAGAATGCAGAGCACCAGCGCGCTCCAACCAGAAGTCATGTGAACGACCGTGCCGCCGGCGAAGTCGAGGGCCTTGATGGTGGCGTTCGGATTGAGCGGTCCGCACATGAAACCGGTCGTGCTCCACACCATGTGTGCAAAGGGGAAATAGACGGCAAACATCCACAGGGCCACAAAGATGAGCACCGAGATGAACTTCATGCGTTCGGCAATGGCGCCGATGATGAGGGCGGGTGTGATGATGGCGAAGCTCAACTGGAACATCGCCCACATGGCGTCCGAGATCCACCAGTAGCCTGCACCTGAGGCGTATGGGGACACGCCTTCAAGCATCTTGTATTGCAAGTCACCGATGAACGCGTTGCCTGCTCCGAAGGACAGACTGTAACCACAGGCCCACCAGAGGATGGTCACGAGCCCTGCGATACCAAGGCATTGCGCCAGCACGGAAAGCACGTTCTTTTTGCGGACCAGACCGCCGTAGAACAACGCAAGACCGGGGAGCGTCATGAAAATCACCAGCGCGGTGCTGACCATCTGCCAGGCATTGTGGCCCGGGCCGGGGCCGGCAATGTTTGATTTCCACTCTTTGTCACCATCCTTGCCCGCCTGACCGTTGGTCACATATTTTTCAAGGTCGAACAAACGTTGTTCGACGGTGGGGCCGGCAGGTTCAGCCGGAGCCGCCGTGGCGGGGGCTGCCGCAGGCGTGGCGGCGGGGGGCGCGTCTTGGGCGTTAAGTCCGGCGCCAAGGAGTGTGGAGACGAGGAAACCGCACGCAAACGTGCGCCAGTTGGGCAGTAGTCGAGTCATTGCGAGATAAGGTTGGGTATGTGGCCTGTTTTTTTTGGCCAGTTGGCATGAGAGGAAGCAATGGCCGTGCCAAAGCCAAAAAAAACTCCCCGACGCTTCCGCGCCGGGGAGTTTGTGGAATACTTCAGACAGGGTGTCTGATCAGGATCAATGATTCCCTTGGAAGTTCGGATAGGCGACGTTGCCGTGCTCGCCGATGTCGAGTCCTTCGGATTCCTCCTCCGCGCTGACCCGCAGTCCCATCACGATCTTCAAGATCAGGAGCAGGACAAAGGCAAAGACGAAGGTGAACACACCGTAGGCCGCGATGCCTTTGAGCTGGCTCATCAGTTGCGGCATGCCGGCTTTGGCACCGAAGATGCCGACAGCAAGCGTGCCCCAGATGCCGCAAACGAGATGAACGGAAACCGCACCAACGGGATCGTCGATTTTGATCTTGTCGAAGAATAGCACAGAAAGAACAACGAGCACGCCAGCGATGGCGCCGATGTAAATCGAGCTGGCGGCGGCCATCTGGTCAGCTCCGGCGGTGATGCCGACAAGACCGGCGAGGATGCCATTGAGAGCCATGGAAAGGTCCGGCTTCTTCATGAAGATGACGGATGCAAGAGCGGCAGCGACACCACCAGCGGCGGCGGCAAGGCAGGTGGTCACGAGAGTGAGTGAGACAAGACCAGGGTCAGCGGAGAGGACGGAGCCACCGTTGAATCCAAACCAGCCAAGCCAGAGGAGGAATACACCGATGGTAGCCAGAGGCATGCTGTGGCCGAGGATGGGCTTGATCTTGCCGTCTGCGGTGTATTTCCCAAGACGAGGCCCAAGGAGGATGATGCCAGCGAGAGCACCCCAGCCACCCACGGAGTGGACGAGCGTGGAACCTGCGAAGTCATAGAACGGAGTTTCGAGACGGTTCAGCCAGCCATTGCCCCATTTCCAGCTACCGGCAATCGGGTAAGCGATGGCGACAAAGATGATGGAGAACACCATGAAAGTGCTGAGCTTCACGCGTTCAGCGACAGCGCCGGAGACGATCGTCGCTGCCGTGGCGGCGAACATCGCCTGGAAGAGGAAGTCGGTCCAGTACGTGTAGCCCACATTGTAAGAAGAGGTTACACCAGCCTCATCAGTCGTGATGCCGAAGCCGGAGAACTTGAACCAGAACTGTGAGTCGCCATCAGCAAAGCCTGGATACATGAGGTTGAAGCCGCAGAGGGCATACGTGAGCAAGCCGATGCAGGGAATCAGCGTGTTCTTGAACAAGATGTTCACCGTGTTTTTGGACTGGGTCAGACCGGACTCAACACAGGCGAAGCCGAGATGCATGATGAAGACAAGAGATGCCGCAATCATCATCCAAAGGTTATTGGTGGTGAAGAGCTCGACAGAAGGTCCTTTCGCCTCTGGGGCGGGAGCTTCGGCTGGTGCTGCAGGTGCCGGGGCCGGGGCCGGGGCCGGAGTGGCAGCGGGAGCTTCCGCTGCGGCAGGGGCAGGGGCTGCTGCATCCTGCGCCTGGAGTTCACCAAGGCTGAATGCTAGGGACGAGAAGGCGGCGAGCGCCGTCATTGCGACGCCGCTCCAGTTTCGAGTGGGTGTGTGTTTGAGCATAGGTCTGTTGTTTGGATGGACTCCAACCACAGACAAAAGCAATGCACGTGCCAAGTTCGTTTTCGATTTGAAGCGCAGAGCGACTGCGGCCTGCCGAGAAAATCGATTTCCGCAGGGAAATGTCGTCATCTAGGCACAAAAAAGCGGATGGTTTCGCCATCCGCTTTTCAGCTCTGTGAGAGCCTCTGGCTTTTGGATGCACTTACTTCACAAACGGACTGCCGACCATTTTTTTGAAGCCTTCGATCAGTTTGGCGATGGCGTCCTTAGGACCGGTCAGCTTCACGAAGACGTTGGAGTCTTCCGTGGGCACGATGGCCGCGATGAGGGTGTAGTCTGCTTTCGGTGTCTTGGCTCCCATGGGCGGTCCATCGTTGTAGGTGCCGGTGGCGGTCACCAAGGTGATTTTTTTGCCTCCGGCGTCGATTTCCTCGCGCTTGGACTCGGGTGTGCCCTGAAACTGGCCGAGCCAGCGCTGGACGTTGGCATCGACGCCGCCGCCGCCGCCAGGGCCGGGGAAGTGGTAAAACACAGCTTCGATCGGTTTGTCCAGTCCATCGACTTTGGCGGCGAGGGTGCCCGCGCGGAACATGCCGGTGCTTTCCACGGAGGCCCATGGGGCGGCGTATTTGAAGGAGAGGCCGGCGACATCGAGCTTCCCGTCCTCGGCACGGAGCGCGGAGGTGAGGGAGATGAAGGCGATGAAGGTGGCGGTGAGGATGTGTTTCATGATGGCGCGTTGGGTGGTGGAGTGGGGATCACTTGGTGACATGCATCACGCCGCGCATGAGCAGCCAGTGGCCGGGGAAGGTGCACATGTAGGGATAGTCGCCGGCTTCAGCAGGAGCGGTGAACTCGATGGTCTCGGTCTGATTCGGCTGCACGAGCTTGGTGCTGGCGAGGATGTCTTGCTTCGCCGCCTCGGGGATGTAGTGCTTCGCCATGCCCTGGGGGTCGGCGAGCATGGCATTGGCTTGAGCGCCGACGGCGTCGAGCTTGCCGGGCTTGAGGAGGAGGAAATTGTGCGGCTGCGGGGCGATGCTGCCGGTGTTATTGAGCGTGAGCTTCACTTTCTGGCCGGCTTTGACGGTGAGTTCGGTCTTGTCATAACCGAGGGGGTTCTGCGCGTGCGGTTTCAGTTCGAGGGCTGCGACATCCGCGTCTTGAGCGAGGACGGGCAGGGCAAGGGCAGCGATGGAGGCGAGGAGGAGCGTCTTTTTCTTCATGGGTGTGGTAAACGGCTTTTTTGGGATGGGGGAACTCTAATCGGGCGGTGGCAGGTCACTTTATCAACGAGTTTTTCGATGCGCGGGATGCATGTGAGGTGCGTATCGAAAGTTCAACGGCACGCTCGTCGTATCCATTCACCCCTTTATGAATCTGTTTCGTGAAACTTCCCTCGCCGCGCATTCGGTGAGCCGTCGTAAGGTCTTGCGCGGTGTTGGCACGGCCATGTCGTTGCCATTTCTTGAGTCCCTCGGTTTTCGCGCTTTCGCGGCGGAGTCGAAAAAAGCGCCAGTGAAGCCCGTGCGCGCCGCGTGGTTGTACATTCCCAACGGCGTGAATGTGGAGCAGTGGATGCCCAGCGGTGAAGGCACGGGCTACCAGCTTTCGACTTCGCTGAAGCAGATCGAAAAAAACCGCGATGATTTCATGGTGGTGTCCGGGTTGATGCAGGATTTCGCGCGCAGCCACGGCAACGGCGGAGGCGATCATGCGCGTGCGACGGCGACCTTCCTCACCGGTTGCATGCCGAAAAAAACGGCCGGCGCGGACATTCACCTCGGCATTTCCGTGGACCAGATCGCGGCGCAGAAGATCGGCCACCTGACGCGTCTGCCTTCGTTGGAACTGAGCACGGACGGGCAGCGCAGTTCGGGCAAGTGTGATTCGGGCTATTCCTGCGCGTATCAGTTCAACCTCGCTTGGAAGAACGAGACCATGCCGATGGCACCGGAGATGGATCCGCGCCTGGTTTTTGAGCGGATGTTCGGCCTTGGCGCGACTGCGGGCAAGGGGCCGGAGGCTGCGCGGGCGAAGCGCATGCAGAAGAGCATCCTCGACACGGTGCTGGACGAGGCCAAGAGCCTGCAAGGGAAGGTGAGCGCGGGCGACCGTCGCAAGCTGGACGAGTATTTCGCCTCGGTGCGAGACATTGAACAGCGCATCGAGCGCGCGGAGAAGTTCACCGCCCAGTTGCCAGATGTGAAAGTCCCCGAGGGCATCCCAGATTCCTACGAGGAACACATCCGGGCGATGTTTGACCTCATGGTGCTGGCATTTCAGACGGACACGACGCGACTGGCGACGTTCATGCTCGCACACGACGGCAGCAACCGCAGTTTCCCCGATCTCGGAGTGCCTGACGCGCATCACTACCTTTCGCATCACCAACGCGACCCGCAGAAGCTGGAGAAGATTGCGAAGATCGACCAGTTCTACCTTCGCCAGTTCGGGTACTTCCTCGACAAGATGAAGGCCGTCAAGGAAGGCGACAAGACGCTACTCGACAGCTCGATGATTGTGTTTGGCGGTGGCATTGGTGATGGTGACCGTCACAATCACGACAATCTGCCGATCCTGCTTGCTGGTCGCGGCGGCGGCACCTTGACGCCGGGCAAGCGCATTGTGCTTCCAGGCGAGACGCCGATGACCAACCTGTATCTTTCGATGCTGGACCGCCTCGGCGTGCCTGCGGAGAAAGTGGGCGACAGCACCGGCAAACTGGAAGTGAGCTAGGTAAAGCTCATCTTGCAGAACGAGATGGCTACTATGCTGTCGCACCTTTCGCGCTCCAGAGGTCAACAGGGTGGTTCTGAACCAAAGCGAGCAAGCGCGCTTGACAACCGCTCCTCAGCGTCCTGCGGGAAGCGGGCGCTTGATGGTGGAAGGCAGTCCTGGGGTGCTTTTTTGAATGCCGGGAGGAGGCATGTTGCTACCCGATCCCGATGAGCCGCCAGATTTGCTGCGAGCGCCATTTTTAGTGATGCCCGTGGGTAGTTCCTCTTTTTCAGGCACTTTTTGTGTCGTGGAAATCGGGCGCGGGGCCACGGGCAGCGAATACCAGTGCATTTGCGGCACGGCGCTGAGTTCGACCCATTGCTGGGAGCCGAGTTTTTTCCACTCGAGCTCCACCACGGCCCAGACATGGGTTTCCCATGGCAGGCGCGTGCGAAGCTCCTGGGAGAGCGCTGAATCCTTGTCGAGGAAAACAGAGGCTTGGAAGGAGTTGGGTGGAGCGGGCATCACCCGGAAGGCGTCCTTGCGCTCGATGTTCGGCACGCCGTCCTCAAAGTAGTGATGGCGGATGATTCCGACGTGGAAACGCGCTGCGCCTTCCTGATAAGTCTGGAAGAATTTTTCCAGCAGGCGGTCTTTGAATTCGACGAACGCCAGCCAGTCCACTTTGAAGCCGTCAGGCTGTTCCTCGAGCATGACCGGCACGGGAAACTCCCAGGTTTTGTTTTCCAAGCTTAAGATGCAGTGTTTGCCAGATCCCAGCTCGGGATTCGGGTCCATGCGGACAAACTGGATGCGGTCCACGATGACCGGTCCGTCGGCCAGACGTGAGTAATAGCGCTCCATCAAAGGCTTCATGTGCTCAGCGCCCAAGGTGTGTGGGAGGCGTTCGGAGAGCGAGGTGGCGGCTAGAAATTTCCTCAGAGCCTCGACCGCAGGTTTGGCCTCGGGGGGGGCGTCGTCTGAAACGTTGGTGTGTGTCTGCGTGGACGTGTCGGGTGCGGCTGCGGGCTGCGTTGGGGCGGGTGTGCCATCCGCCGAGGTTTTCGGGGAGACTTCCATCAGCGTGCTCGGTGCGGTGGCAGAGGTCGTCGTCTGCAGTGGTGCCGGCTGACTCATGCTTGTGGCAACTTCGATTTTGGGAGGATTGCCCGGAATGGTGGATGCGACTTCTGGCTGGGCCGAAGGCTGGGGTGTGGCTGCTACCACGGGTTCGGTGGGGTCAAAGCCAGGCTTTGTCTGCGGCAGAGGAGTTTCAGCGGCCTTCGAGACAATCGCAGGCGGCGCTGCGGGCTGACGGGCGTTTGCGTCCGCCTGCTTGGCTGGATCAGGGATTTGAGGGGCTGATCCCGAGACGCTTTCTTCTGGTTCCTGGCCAGTCAGCCCAGGAAAGGCAATCGGCAGATAGTCTTTGAGCAGAAAACCGACAACGCCGAGAAACCCGAGCATGAACAAAGCGGCAAAAGCGAGCCGGATGAAACTCGTGCCGCGAGGGGCTCGCAAACTGGGGATGCTGCGGCCTGGGGGGATCGGGGAGGTGGGGCCTGCTGCTTGGCCGGGAATGCCGCCCAGACTGAGCGTGGGGAGCCCGCCCCCCTGAAGAGGCTGAGTCATTGGGGAGATGGGCGCGGGCGGCACCTCTCTTCCCAGCAAGGACGTTCCTGACGCGGGCATCATGCCGGGAATCCCGGCTGAGCCGCCGGGGGTCATGCCTGGCAAGGCCGGTGCGCCAGGGATCAGGCGTGAATGATTGGGCAAGCCGCCGGAACCGGCGGGGTGCATGTCCAGCATGCCAGGGGAGTGGGCAGGCGAGGAATTCCAAGCGGTCTGACCTCCGGCGGGTCCACCCAGTGGGGTGCTCATCGGAGTCTGTCCCGGCATTCGTTTAGGTGGCAGGCCGGTGCTGACAGCGGCAGGTGCTCCGACGGGGGCCGGTGCTGCCAGAGGCGCCGCACCCCAGGCCGGAGGAGCTTGGGGCGCAGCCCACGCCGGAGGAGATTGGGGGGCAGCTGGAGCTTGTGGCCACTGGGCTGGCTGCACGGCGACTGGCGAGGTCACGGTTTGTCCGCAGCTCGGGCACGGACCCGAAACACCAGCCATTTGAGCAGGAACAGTCAACGTGGTGCGGCAGAATCCGCATTGGAACTGGAGGATGTCCGGGGTCATGCCTGAAAGGCGCTAATCAATTATGACAATTATTACTCAACTCAATGATTTTGACAAATTGAACTTTTCTAAAAGTCTGGAAAAGTTAAACACAGGTCTAATTTCCGCCCTTGCTTCACCCGAAGCGAATCATGACGCCTCCGCCGCCGGTGAAGGCGCCGCCCAGCCTCGGAACGGACTCGGGTTCCGGTAGAAGCCAGACCTTCTTGTGTCTCCGCAGCCGCCTGTGGCGGTGCAATCGATGCAAAGCCACGCCGATGAGGGCGATGAGAAACATCCACGCGGAAATCCACATCAGCAGGTTCCTCAGTGCGGGCGTCTCCATGCGCGTGCCGGACTCCGGGGTGATTTCAGCGAGAGTTTGATCCTTGTCCGCGTCAGCCGAGGTTTTGCCGGTCAGCGCTCGTTGCAGCCAGAAAAGCCGCGTTGAGAGATGCACCGAGTAACGCTGCAATTGGTCGTGGACATCGCTGGCTTGCAACGCCTCCTGCAGGCAGGCTTGCGCCGTTTCGGAAAGGAAAGCTCTGGAGGTCTGCTCGTGCACGGATTTGCTCATGAACAACCGGGCTCTCCATGGCTCGCCCAAGGGATAGACCAGCAGGCAGGCATCGGTTTGCTGCAAGCCGCCGGAGGCGATTTTCCCCAGATCAGCGTCGGCTGGCAGCCTGCGGTCATGCGCGAGGATCATGACATGCAGTTTGATGCGCGCATCCCGGGCATGAAACTCGAGAAAGCCCGCCATGTCGTGATGCTGCATTTCCGGGACAAGGTGCTCGGGATCGATCAAATAGTCCTTCGGAAGCGCCCGCTCGCACACCGACATGAATTCGCCGGAAACTTCTCGTATCGACGAAACAACCGTCGGTAGGCGGGTGCGGGGGGAATCGTTTTGCGGCAGGTTGCCCAGAATGGATTCGGGCAGGAACAGGCGCATGTCCTCGGGCTTTAGGCGGGAGGAGAGCTCCGCTTCGCGACTGTCAAAAAAGTGCTCCAGTTGCGGGCTCGCTGCCACGGGGTTGCGCAGAAGTTCATTGATGTCAGTGGCGGTGCCCCCGTGCTCTGGAAACAGCACGCCCTGGCCGCCTGTCGCGGGAAGACTCTCGCGAAAGGACCTGAGCTCCTGGTCGCTCCAGCGCGGCAGGGGAAGCGCGTCGAGGTTCTCGTCTTGGGCAGCTTTGGCAGGTTGCTTCACCTCGGCCCGCAGGAGATCGCTTTGCAGGATGAAGACCATCAAGGTCACGACCATCGTGAAGACCCTGCGGGGTACTTCTTTAAAGAGGGAACTGGGACGGCTGGCGATCATGAGTGGGTGTATCCTGCCAGAGGTCGTGACGCTTGCTTATGGCCGCCACGGAGGGGTTGCAGTCCCATGTCCGGCTGGGGGCCGCCGCCGGGTGCGGCAGGGCTCCATGCGGTCGTTTTGGCGTGCTTGCACAGCAATTCGGCGCAGCGCGCGCAGGCGATTTCAATCGCCTGGCCGTAAGCGCCTGCGGCGAGTCGTTTTCCGACGGCTTGCAGGATCTGTTGCGCCCGGCCCTTCCCGAAATACCCCTCGACCGCGTATCCCAGCGTCAGGCTGGCGGAAAGGGTTGAGGGATCGACCACCAAGACGATGCCAAAATCGTTTCGGCGGCTGACGGAAGGGGTGTTGAAGGCGCCTTGATTCAGCAGCCAGAAACCAAGCTCGGCAACGTTCAAGTAATTCGGCAAAACACCTAAGTAGGTGGCAAAAAAAGCTTGTGGAAAACTTCGCTCATAATCGTCCAGCGCCACCTCCGCTTGCCGAGTTTCCTCCAGCCGCAGGCAGTGCGCCGCATCCGTGATGCGCTCCAGCTTAACCCATTGATTGCCAAGAAAGCCATGCAGAAGCGTGGCCGAAAACCCACACGCATGGCAGGTCTTCTGCTCGATCATCACCTCGCCCTGACAACGCGGACACTTCATCTTTATAGAATATATGGAATACACAAAGAATCAACCCCTATTTTCACACTCCTGACACAGAAAAAACGTTTACATGTTCGCAGCTTTATGGTGTAACTATCAAAGATTGACCAAAACTGAAAAATCCGAACGCTTTCCTTCCGCCGTTTTCCAAGCTGAATCAGCGCCGACAAAAAACTTTTCCAACCTCGATCATGAAGCTTGCCTCCACGTCCATCATCCTCGCCTCATTGCTGGCGACGTCTTCGCTTCACGCCAAATGGGGACGTGTTCCGGTGATGCAGCAAAAGCCGGTGAACATCGCTGTCAAAGGAGCGCATTCGGGCGTCAGCATCGACAGTTCTTCCGGCATCGGCCAAGTGGACAATTTGATCAATGGCATCGACATTACGGCACCGGCCACATTCTCTGCTGGAAAGAGTTTTTTCATCATCAGTTTCGGTAAGCCGGTCATGGTCTCCAACTCGTCCATCGCGAACGAAGGGGTTGAAGGGAAAATAGCCCTCTCGGCCAGTGCTGATAAGAGTGGCTGGGCGGTCCTGGAAGAAAAGGTGATCACGGCTGCGGATCGTGAAATCAATTTCAAGTTCGCAGGCATCCAGGCCAAATTCCTGAAGTATGAATTTGTCTTGTCAAAAGGCAGCAGCCTGCGGGCACTGACGGTTTTCGGAAACCAGACCGACTACGGTTATGCCCTGAAACAAGATCCCAATGGCGAAAAAGGCCAGCCCATGAACTTTGCGGGCGGGCTTGGGGGGGCGCGCCTGGTTTACGCAGCACCCAAACCGGTGAATGGCATCGATTCTGCGGCGAACTTCAACAAATTCGAGTTTCCTGAATCGGACGAGCAGTATCGCACGCTCATCTACGACATGGGGCAGGTGCGCATCATGAATGAATTCTCCTCGGTTCACTCCGAAAGCCCGGTTCGCTTCGAAGTCTTTGCGTTCGACAAGCTTCCCGAAAAAGAAGACTGGCGGGGTCGCCTCGCCTTCGACCCGGCGGACTTCAATCTGTCCAAGCCCGTGGTGGCCTATGAAGACCGGGTGGGTACGGGACAAATCAAGGTGAAGCCCCCCAAGCCCGTCAAGACGCGCTACCTCGCCCTTCGCTGGGAACCCGACTTCAACCCGCCAGCCTTTGCAATTGTCAGCACCGCCATGGTTGGAAATGTTCAGCAGACTCAGGGGCAAACAACCGTCACCGTTAAGCAAGCGGATGGCACCACAGTCACCGTGACCGTTGATCCAGGTCCGGCCAGCGGGGCAGGAACATCTGAAGCACAAGCGACGGTCACTGTAACCGCCAAGGCGCCCGATGGGACGACACAGACTGTTTCCTATTCGGGTTCTGGCGTCACCGGGGTCAATGTGGCAGCCCTGCAAACTACAGGGGTGATCCAAGTCGTTACCGGGAATTCCCCCAATAGTGCGCCCTCGGCCTCTCAACCGCCCGTTGCAACCATTACCATTGCTGGTGGTAATGTGACGGCGGCTCCGACCGCGGTTGGGTTTGTGCTCGGTGTTGCTCCGTCTAGTTCGACCGGTGCAGCGGTGTCATCAACCCCCCCTGCTGGCGAGTCAGCCTCAGTGGATGCAGGCACAGCCCAAATCGTGGCTGACGTGTTGGGCACCACTCCAGAAGCCGCTTCCGCCGCGATTTCGACGGTCACCAACGACGTAAACGGCGCCGCCGCGGCTGGCACAGCTCCACCAACGGCTGAAGCGCTTACAACAGCTGCCACAACAGCGATTACCGCTGAAACAGGAGGGGTAGCTCCTGCTGCGCCCGTCGGCGCTGCCGTTGACAATGGCGGAACGAGCGGTGGCGGTGGTGGTGGCACCGGAGACACTGCGGGCACCAACACAGGTGGAGCGGACACTAACTTGGGCAATCCTAGCGGCGGTGGTGGTGGCTCCACCACCCCGGGCACTGCGGGGAACAGTGGCGGCGGGAGCGCAACCGTCACATCACCTTGATTCCCTTCCGTTGGAACTTTTGAAGAAAAGCCCTCTTCGTCAAACCGGAGAGGGCTTTTTCATGTTTGCCGTTGGCCATGTTTGGCGCACATCGGACACAGCCCATAAAACTCGAGTTCGTGGTAGAGCTTGCGAAAGCCTGACAGCTTCTCGATTTGCTTTTCCAAGGCCTCCACGGGACAGGAAATGTCCAGTCGCTGAATCCGACCGCACTGCGTGCAGATGAGGTAATCGTCATGATGACCGGCCTGAATCAGTGTGTAGTAGGTGCTGCGGTCATGCAGCCCGAGGCGGCGGATGAAGCTGAGTTCCTCCAGCTTGATCAGCACACGATACACCGTGGCCTTGTCCGCGCCGCTGGTCAGATCCGGTGATTCGGCGATGTCCGCCAGCGACATGGGCTGATGCGCCGAAACAAGGATGGAAAGGATGTTCTCCAGCGCCATCGTGCGCCTCAAGCCGGCCTCACGTGCCTTCTCCAGCAGGGTCGCGGCGAGTTTCTGCGCGGATTTGCCATCGTGATGGCGGCAGGTGGCGGAGTGATGATGATGAAGCATGGTTTGATCCTGAATCCGAGTTTGAAGTTGAAGGTTTCAAGTTGAAAGCCCTGATACCCAGCAACTTGCCAAGGCCATATTCCTCACCTTTTGAGAGAGTTTACCCCATCTCGCAAAACGCTGATTTGGAGAACTTGAAACCTTAAACATGAAACTTGAAACCCGAGTCTAGGTTGATCAGTCGTTGGCAGCTTTCAATTCGTCCCCACGGCTACAGCTGCTTTTCGTTGCTTGAACAGCCACTCGTGCAGTTCGGTGCGTGGATAAACCATTCCCGTGATGCCATGGCCCGCGCCCTCCAACTCCGTGTAGTTCATCATCTCCCCGCCCGCTTTCTTCACCGCCTCCACAATGGCCCGTGAGCGCTCCACCGGCACCATGTCGTCCTTGTCGCCATGAAACACCCAAAACGGGATGCTCTTCAAAATCTCAGCGTTCTTCACATCCCCACCGCCGCACAGCGGCACGCAGGCGGCAAACACCTGCGGATACTTCGCCGCGATGCCAAACGTGCCGAAACCGCCCATGGACGATCCCGTGAGGTAGAGACGGCTTTCGTCGATCGGCAGGTGGTCGGCCAAGTCGGCGATCAACGCCAGCAGCTTGTCCGCCACCTCATTCTTCCAGCCGATGTCGGCAGACGGGCACTGCGGCGCCAGCAGGAAGCACGGACGCTGTCCCTGGTTCTCCTCCGTGGCCAAAATCTTCGGCGCGCCGCCGATCTGCGATTCGTTGTCGTTGCCACTCTGTCCCGAGCCATGCAGCCAGATGACGAGCGGATAGCGCTGCGTTCCTTCGAGCTTCGGATTGCCCCAAAGCTGGTAGTTCAGTCCCTGCTTCGACACGCCTTTGACAAACTGCCCGCTCACCTTCTCCGCATACACACCCTCCTTCAGCCCGGTATCACGCCGTTTCTCACGCAGCAGGCCCTGGATGTGATCCTGATCGGCCTTGGAAAGCCGCTCCAGTGGCAGGCGATACTGGTTGAAGTTCGTCCGGTGCCGGATCTTCACCTCCTTGTCGGAAAACTCGATGAGATCGCCCATGAACTTCGATTTCCCATCGCTGGACGTCCATTCACGCGGCGGATTGGCGGCCTGAGCTACGGAAAACAACAGGCTGGCGGCCAAAAAAGGTCGAAAAGCTTTCATGCCCCATGCTAAGCCGCGCCCGGCCTTCGCAACAAGACTTTTGCAGACCGTTTTGAAGGTGCATGGCTCTTGCGCACCAAAATCACGGAGAAACATTCGATTCAACGCGAATGAAAACCGAATGATCCGCGAATGACCGCCAATGGAGCGCCACACACTCATTCGTGGTCATTCGCGCCCCATTCGGCTCGGATTCGCGTTAAAAATCATCCGCATTCTTCATTTCAACCGTCGAGACCCAGCTCAAGGCGTGATGCGCCCGCCCGCCTTCTTCATCTCATCCACCAGCTTCTTCGAGTTCTCGTCGATCGGATTCCCATCGATGAAAATCTGGCAATATGGCGCCCACTCACGCCCGCCGTCGTTGTCCTTCTTCCACATGCGGTGCAGCGGCGTGAGGTCGGTGATCTTGTTGTTCTCGAGAAAGAGAAACTGCAGATCGGTCAGCGGCTCCAGCGGCGCGAGGTCGGTGACCCCGTTGCCTTTCAGCGACAGCATCGACAACCACTTCATGCCGCCGATGCCGGCGATGCTCGTCACCTGGTTGCCTTCGAGATACAGCGTCCACACCTTGGGCAGCTTGAACAGCGCCGACGCGTCCTTGATCTGGTTGTTGGCCAGGTAAAGCGATGTCAGCGCGGGTATCCCGCCCAGTGGGCTCACATCGCTGACCTTGTTCCCCGTGAGCGCCACATACTGCAGCGCCTTGCACGTGGCCAGCGGAGTGATGTCGCTAATTTGGTTGTTCGACACATCGAGAAACTGCAAACGCTCCAGTCCTTTGATCGGCGCCAGATTCGTGATCTGGTTTTCTGGCAAGGTCAGCGAGGCCAGCGCCACGCACTTCTCAAGTCCTGTCAGATCCTTGATGCCTGCCTTCTTTCCTTCAATGATCGAAACCGTGGCCACGTCCTCCGCCGTCAGGACTTCCTGGTTGTCACGCTTCGCGAAAACCTGCTTCCTCACCACGGTTTCGAGCGCCTTGTCTGGAAAAACCGCCACCGGCTTTGGAGGCGGTGGTTTCGCGGCGGCGGCAGGAGCAGGGGTGGCAGGCTTCGCTTCAGCAGGCTTGGCCGGTGCAGGCGTCGGGGCTGGTTTAGCAGGAGGGTTTGCGGCAGGCTTCGCTTCGGTTTTGACGGGCGCAGGCGCAGGCTTGGCTTCCGCTTTCGCAGGTGTTGCCGGCTGGGGCGCAGGTTTGGCTTCTGCCTTGGCAGCCGCGGGTGCGGGCGCTGGCACTGTCGGAGCCGGCTTGCTGGGCGCAGGCTTGGTGTCCTGCGCATGCAGGTTGCTGGCGAACAGGGCGAGAACAACGGCAAGAAGGGATTTCATGGCAGGCGATGCTGATGATACGCAGTTGGGCGGTTGCATGTTAAGCAAAAATCGCCTCTATCACGCCCCCCATGGTCAACGTCATCGTCATCCTTGAGATCGATCCGCAGAAGATCGACGAATTCCTCGCCGTCATTCTCGAAAACGCCGCCGCCTCGCGTCTGGAGCCTGGCTGCCTCCGTTTTGAGGTCAGTCGTGATGCCAACCAGCCCAATCTCTTCGCCCTCAGCGAAAGCTACCGTGACCAGGTCGCCATGGAGGCGCACTACACGACGCCCCATGTCGCCAAATGGCGCGAAAAAGGCCCCGGCTTCGTCCTCAAGCGCTGGGCGGTCAAAGGCCCGGTGCTCTGATCACTTCCCCACCGCGCGTTTCAACTCGTGCTGCGCCTTGTTGAAGCTGGTGACAGCCAGCACGCGGCTTTGACGCGCACGCGTGAGTTCCTCACGCGCCAGCAAATACTCCAAAACCACGCCCAGTTGGCTCGCCTGGCGTTCTTTGGCCAGTTTCACCATTTCCTGCGCCGCACTCACCGCCTCGTCATTGATGTCAATCTGGTCATGGGAGCTCTGCGCCTTCGCCGCTGCCTCCACGACCTCGCGACCAATCGCCGCCTTGATTTGGCCGGCTTGCTGTTTGGTGGCCTCTTCTTGAGCATTCGCGATGACCTTGCGCTGCGTGTCAAAGAGCCCCCCGGGGCCGATCTTCCAGCCGAGACCAATGTACATGTTCTGCGCGTCGTCAAAGTTGCCGAAGTCGCCGTTGTAGCCGCCACCGAGGCCACCGAAGCCATAACCGGCCTGCACGCTCGGGATCAGCGGCGCTACGCGGGCACGATCTTTTTCCAAGACGGCCGCTTTGTTCACCGCGCCGGCCGCCTTCATCTCCGGACGATGCTGCGTGGCCTGTGAAATGAGCGTGGCGACCCCGAGTTTGCGATCCAGTAGCCGCACCGGCACCAGATCGGCCTTCGCGGGTCGCAATTCACTGTCCGCAGGCAGCCGCAATGTCTCCGCAAGCGCTGCGGCGGAGAGATCGCGCTTCTCCTGATGCTGACGAATGGCCAGCTTCTCGCGGCTGACTTGCGTCTTCACGCGCAGCAAATCCGCCCGGAAAGCTGTTCCAGCATCGACCGCACCGCCGATCTGCTTTTCGTAGTCCTGTGTTAGCCGCAAATCGTCCTCGATGATCGCCAGCGAGGCCTCGGCGGCCAAAAGATCGTAGTAACGGCCCGTCGCCTGCATCACGATGTCGCGTCGCGTTTTCTCCGCGAGTTGCTCCGCGGCCAGCGCCCGCTGTTTTGCCGCCAGAGCGGAGTAATACATGTCCCCCGGCGACCAATCGATCATGAGATTCGGCCCGACGGTGTACTGCTGCTTGCTGACATCAAACACCGCGCCGGCGATGTCCTGCACATTGCCATCCGTGCGCCGATAACCCGCCCCCAGCGTCAACGACGGCCAAAACCGCTGCCAAGCCAGCTTCGACTCCGCGAGCACCTCCGTGTGCTTGGTCTTCGCGAGTTCGATTTCGTCGTTGTTCGCGCCCGCGAGCATCATGACGGTCGGAAGATCGACATGCACGGGGGCCGCGGCGGCGAGGATGGTGGTGAGTATGAAGGTCAGCGACGCCGCGGAATGACGAAACCAGAATGGCGAATGACGAATCAATGAGGAAGCTCGAATGACGAAGGGCATGGCGCGGAGTGTTTGAATTCGGGTTTCGGATTTCGGACTTAATTCGTCATTCCTCATTCTGGTTTCGTCATTGTTTCGCAGTCACCGCCTGCTTATCGGTCAGTGCGGTCGTTCCCGGCACCAGCAGCACATCCTCCGCCTTCAGTTCCGGCACTTCGACATTCGCGCCGTCGTTGAAGCCGATCTTGATGGCGGTTTTCATGGCTTTGCCGTCGGTGTGTTTGAAGACGAAGGCGTTGGTCTTTTCCATCACGAGGGCGGCGACAGGAATGAGGGTTGCGCCTTCATGTTTCTCGACGGCGATCTTGGTCATCGCATACATGCCGGGGCGGAGTTTGAGGTCGGCGTTCTTCAAATCGACTTCGGCAAGCATCGTCCGTGTCTTGGGATCGAGTGCGTAGGCGATGCGGCTGATGCTGGCTTCGATGGGTGTGGCTCCGGCGGCGTCGATTTGGGCTTTCACGGGCTTGCCGACGGTCACGAGGCCGGTTTCGAGTTCGGTGACGGGGATTTGCAGGCGCAGCGTGCTCAAATCGGTGACTTCGAGCAGCTTCGTCGTGTTGGCGGTGGCGAGGGAGCCGGGATCGGCAAAGCGGGCAGTGATGATGCCGTCGAAGGGCGCTTTGAGCGTCGCAAACTGGATTTGGGTCTCGCCGCGTTCCAATCCGGCTTTCGCGATGGCGAGCTTGGCCTCGGCATCATCGACGGCTTGAGGTAAAACGAGGTCGGGAGACTTCGCGCGGGCTTCGTGGAGGCGTTTCACCTCGATTTCGGCCGCTTTGACCTCCGCCTTGGCTTTGGCGATGTCCGCTTCGAGTTCCGGCACTTCGAGCGTGGCAAGCACTTGGCCTGCTTTGACGGTATCGCCCTTGTCCACGCTGATCTTGGCGATGTAGCCGGTGACTTTGGCGTGCAGGGTCGCCTGTTGCCAAGGCGCGAGTGTGGAGGGCAGGGAGACCCAGCGATGGATGGTGCCGGTGGTGGGTTTGGTCGTTGGTAATTCCAGGGCGAGACCCGTTGAGCAAACAATAAAAACGAGGAGCAAAGAGCGAAGGGCGAAGGACATGAAAAAAAGGAGTAGTTTGGTGAATCTTCCCGGCGTTTCTAGCGCCTGAGGGCGGTCATCTTGGCTGTGAATTCTCAGGGTGAAATGTCTTGTTGGCGGCGATGGGTTTCTTACTGATGCGGTTGTGTAAGCAGGATGAAACCTCCATTCCGTTGATGGTGCGTCCGACCCAATCCACGGCGATGACCTCGACGAGAGTCTTCCGAACCCGTTGCTGTTTGTCGTTAAAGTAGCCGACCTCGTGATTGCGCCCAATTTCAAGTGCTCGCACGAAAGCGTGTTCATGGTCTTTGGCGCGGAATACGATGACCGTCTCGTCATATAGGTTGCGCTTCTTGCTGCGGCCATCGGCGACCAAGAAGATGTATAGGAGCCTTGCACTGTAGAAATCCATATCGTGGTTGTGTCTGTGAGTAGGGCTAATTGCCACAATCATCGACTGGTTCGAGCGAAGCCTCCTTCGCGTTCTTGGACGCCAGCAGCGCATACACAGCGGGCAGCACGAGCAGCGTGGCGACGGTGGCCAGGGCGAGGCCGCCGATGGTGGCGATGGCGAGAGGGCTGGTTTGGCTCTTGGCCAAAGCCATCGGCACCATGCCGGCGATCATGGCGAGGCTGGTCATCAAAATGGGGCGGAGACGGGTGGTGGCGGATTCGAGGGCGGCTTCGCGTTTGCTGAGGCCGCTGAGTTGGGCTCGGTGGGCGAAGGTGACGAGGAGAATGGCGTTCGCGACGGCGACGCCGACGGCCATGATGGCTCCCATGAAACTTTGAAGGTTCACGGTGGTGCCGGTGAGCTTCAGGGCGAGCACGACGCCGAGCAAGGCCGCTGGAACGGTGGTGAGCACGATGAGGGCGAGGCGAAGGCTTTGGAAATTCGCGATTAGGAGCAGCAAGATGGTCACGATGGCGATGAGGAGGCCGGTTTGCAGGCCGCTTTGCAGTTCCTTCATCGGTGGAACTTGGCCGCGAAGGGCTACGTTGGTGCCGGTGGGTGCGGGATTTTCGGCGATGACCTTTTCGACTTGTTTGGCGACGGTGCCGAGGGGTTGGTCGTGGAGGTTCGCGGTGATGGAGACGGTGCGGACCATGTTGTAGCGGTCGTATTGGCCCATCGTGCTGCCTTCGCTGACTTTGGCGATGTTGCGCAGCGGGACGGTGGCTTTGTTTTCGGCGCTGACGGGCAGGTTTCGAAGGTCTTCGAGGCTTTTCATCATCGTCTGCGGCACCTGGACTTGCAGGCTGTAGCTTTGACCGGATTTCGGGTCGGCCCAGTAGTTGGGGACGGTGAAGCGGCTGCTGGCGGTGGCGGCGACGAGGCTGCGGGTGGCATCGCTCATCTTCACGCCGAGGTGGCCAGCGCGTTCGCGATCGATGTTCACATCGACGCTGGGGTAGTCGAGGGTTTGGCTGAATTGCACATCGCGAAGGTCTTTGAGTTCGTTGAGTTTGGCTTTGAGCAGTTCAGCATGTGCACGACTCGCAGCGAAGTCTTTGCCACCGACGGCGACTTCGATGGGCGTGGGTGATCCGAGCGCCATGATGCGCGAAACGATGTCGGCAGGCTCGAAAGAGAACAAAACCTGCGGAAACTCCTGCGCGAAACGGGCGCGGAGTTTTTCGCGCAGCGCGGCGATGGACGGCGAGCCGGGCTTGAGCTGGATTTGCAGCATGGCCTCCTCCGGGCCGCTGTTCCATTGGTGGATGAGATTGACGGGGTAATTCGGCGCATGCACGCCGATGAGGCCCATGCTGGTGGCGATGGGTGATTCTTCCTCGATGATGGCGAGCACGCGTTGCGCGATTTGCTCGGTGGTTTCGAGTCGGGTGGCGGTGGGGGCGCGGAGGCGAAGCTGGAGCTGGCCGGCGTCGATTTGTGGGAAGATCTCGGTGCCGAGGAAGGGGATGAAAAGCGTGATGGCGAAGATCGTGCCAGCGAGGTAGGCAGGGACGAGGATGTGACGCGTGGTGAGGCTGGGGAGAAAGAGATAGCGCAGAGCCGTCGGACCGGTCGGACTAGTCTTACTCGTCGGACGAGGTTCCCGATGCCACCAAATGCTCAAAATGGGCACCAGCGTGCTAGACAGCAGATACGACGCGATCATCGCAAAACCCACCGCGAGGGACAAAGGCAGGAAAAGGGCCTTCGCAGCGCCGGTCATGAAGAAGCTCGGGACGAAGACGGCGAGGATGCAGAGCATCGAGAGACTGCGCGGGCCGATGGTTTCTTCGGAGGCATCCAAAACAATGCGGCGGAGGCTTTGGCGGCCTTCCTTCATCCTTCGATGGATGTTTTCGATCTCGACGGTGGCTTCATCGACGAGGATGCCGACGGAAAGCGCGAGGCCTCCCAGCGTCATCAAATTGACCGTGTAGCCTGTGATCCACAACGCGAGCAGAGCGGCGGCGATGGCGATGGGGATGTTGAGGATGACGATGACGGCACTGCGGAGGTCGCGGAGGAAGATGAGGACCATGAGGCCCGTGAGGGCGGCGCCGAGGAGGCCTTCTTTGACGAGATCTTCGATGGCGCGGATGATCCAGGGGCTTTGGTCGAACTCGAAGGTGACGTTGATGTCTTCGGGGCAGGCGGCTTTGAATTTGGGGATGTTCTGCTTCACCAACTCGACGACGCTGAGCGTGGAGGCATCGCTGCGCTTCGTGACGGGCATGTACACGGTGCGCTTGCCGTTCACGATGGCGATGCTGGTGGTGAGGTCGCTGCCGTCGCTGACTTCGCCGATGTCGCGGACAAAGACCGCGCCGTTTTCGGTGACCTTCAGCGGCACGGCGGCGAGGTCTTGGATGTTTTTCACGACGGCGTTCGTCGGCACGATGGGGAAGCTGTTCGGCAGCGCGAGGTTGCCGCTGGGGCTCATCGTGTTGGCCTCGGCCATCGCTTTGACGACGTCGTCGGGTGACAGGCCGTAGGCGCGGAGGCGATCGGGCTTCACATTGATCAAAATGGTGCGGGCGCTGCCACCGAAGGGCGGTGGGGCGGAAACGCCGGGCAGCGTTGCAAAAAGCGGGCGCACCATATTGAGAGCGGCGTCCTGCATCTGGCCGACGGTGCGGGTGGGATTCTCCGTGGAGAAGACGAGATTGCCCACTGGCACGCTGCCAGCATCAAAGCGCGTCACGAAGGCTCCTGGCGTGCCGGGCGGCATGAAACTGCGGCTGCGATTCACGTAGGCGATCGTTTCGGACAGCGCCGCGGACATGTCGGTGCCGGGATGAAACTGGAGCTTCATGATGGAGGCTCCCTGGATGTTCTTTGACTCCACGTGTTCGATTCCGGCGATGTAGAGGAAGTGATACTCGTAGTAGTAGGTCAGGTAGCCTTCCATCTGGAGGGCATCCATGCCGCCATACGGCTGCGCGACGTAGATGGTGGGAATGCCGAGCGGCGGGAAGACATCGCGCGCCATTTTTTCCTTCGCCTGCCATGCGCCGAGCAGGATCGCCACGACGGCGACGAGGATGGCGTAGGGGTGGCGGAGGGCGAGACGGGGAAGGGACATTAAGAAATGACGAATTCAGAATGGCGAATGAAGAAGGCTTTACGGGGGGCGTAAAATACGGTGATTCAAGTTTCTTTCGGCTTTTTTGAGGAGAAATTTCAGATGGGCGGACAGGCTACAAAAGGCCGCAGATCATGCCGACGGCCACGACGACGAGCAATGTCGCCACAAGGAGTTGTAGCGCGCGTATGGTGAGCTTTTTTAGCCAACGTGCGGCCAGGAACGAGCCTGCGAACGCGGCGATGCTAGCGACGGCGACGAGTCCGAGATCGACTGGCTGCCCGGATTTGAAAAAAGACATGCCATAGACGGGCATACGTGCCAGATCGACGATCACGGCCAGCACCACGCCGGTGGCGACAAATTCCTCCTTTGTGAGGCCCGTTTTCAGCAGGAACATGCTCCGAAACGCACCTTGGTTCCCGGACAAGCCGCCGAAAAAGCCGGAAACGCACCCGCCTAACGGCAGCAGTTGCGGGCTGAACTGCATCGCTGCTAGCGCAGGTGAGAGCTCCATCATCACAAAGCCGAGGAGCAGCAGGCCGACAGTAAGTTTGACGGGCATGACGGCCAGCTCGCGGCCGATCAGCGTGTATTCGAAGACCGGTGGCAAATGAACAAGCCAGCCGAGCGTCATCGCGCCGGCGAACGCGGCCAAAACCGCCGGGATGCCGAATCGCAGCACCACATCCAGCCGGGCGTGCCGCCCGACGAGGGCCAGCTTGAACAGATTGTTGGCCAGATGCACAGCCGCCGTCACCGAGACTGCAATCTCCACCGGGAAAAACAAGGCCACCACCGGCATGAGCAGCGTGCCGAGGCCAAAGCCTGAAAGCAGCGTCAACCCCGCCGCGAAGAAGGCGGAAAGTGCGATGATGAGCGTCTCCATCCGTTTCTATTGCGGTGGCCGTAATAGGGGTTCAACAACGGCTTTTGTGACAAGTTCGTCACACGCTGGCAAAGTCTGGCACCTACTTCGAAACCTCGACGCCGAGCTCGCGGAGCTGCTTGCGCACAATCTTCAGCACCTCGCGGCCTACTTTCGTGATGGTGTAGCTGCGCGGGGCTTTCGGGCCGCGTTTTGCATCGGCGGTGGAGGTCAGCCAGCCGTTGGATTCCATGCGTTTGAGCAGCGGGTAGAGCGTGCCGGGGCTGACGTCGTAACCGTGATGGCGGAGCTCTTCGAGCATCCAATTGCCGATCAGTTCACCCTCCGCGGCGTGGTGCAGAACGTGCACCTTCCAAAAGGAGAGCAGGATTTCGCGATTGACGAGCTTGAGGTCCACGATTGCGGGCAAATACGTCCCTGTTTGAGCAGCGAGGTCAAGCAACGTCTTGCTCGAACTTCATCGCAGGTAGATGAACTCATTGCTCATCAGCAGCGCCTGGCACACGAGGGTCCAGGAGGCTTGATCCCGTTGTGCATCGTTCTGCTGGCTAGAGTTGAGTGCCGCATTGGTGGCTTTGAGGAAATCCATGGCACGGCGGACATCTTCATCGGTCGCCTCACGTGCGCAGGCGAGGCGGTAGGCCAGGCGCAGTCGTGTCTCGGTGTCGGTGGAGAGTTTTTGCAAGCGGGTGGCAAACGAACGCGCTGCTTCAGTGGCGAGGTCGCTGTTCATCATCAGCAGGGCCTGGGGCGAGACGATGGAGCTGTTGCGCAGACCGGTGCTCGTGGCGGGATCGGGATAGTCAAACTGCTGGAAGAGGTCATACAGGTTGTTGCGGATGATCGGCAGATAGAGCGCCCGTCGGCTGCTGCCATAGGTCGTGAAGTCTTTCGAGGTGTGGTTGAAGACAAACTCACGATTGCGGCGCGGAATGGTCTTGCCACCGATGCTGCGGTCCAGAGTGCCCGCGACGTGCAGCAGCGCGTCACGCACTTCCTCCGCCTCCAGACGGCGCACGGGGAAGTGATGCAGCAGCAGATTCTCCGGATCGGCCTCAGCCGCCGCTGCATCCACGGCGGAGCTCTGTTGATAAACGCGTGAGCTCATGATAAGCCGGTGCATGTCTTTGAAGCTCCAGCCAGTTCTGCTGAACCAGCGTGCCAGCCAGTCGAGCAGTTCGGGATGAGTCGGTTTCTGGCCCAGCAGGCCGAAGTTGTCCGTTGTCGGCACGATGCCTTGGTTGAAATGCCAGGACCAGATGCGGTTGGCGATCACGCGTGAGGTGAGCGGGTGATCCGCGCTGCCCAGCCAGCGGGCGAGTTCCAGGCGGCCGCTCTGCAGCGCAGGGAACGGAGTCTGTGTTTTCAGCGAGGCCTGCATCACCTGGACGAATCCGCGTTGCACCGGCTTGCCCAGCGAAAGGTGACTGCCGCGGATGTGAATCGGCAGTTCGTTGACCACCTTCGCCGCTTCCGCCACCGCCAGCGTGGTCGGGAGGTCGGGGAGATTGCTCTCCGTGGCCATCATGGTGTCCATCAGCGCACGAACTTTTTCGGCGACCTCTTTGGGATAGAGAACGATCGGCTCCGGTGGCAGTGCCAGGAAACCAGCGGCCTTATCCAGTTCAGCGCGTGCCTGGTGCAGAAGCGAATCCGAGGGACTGTCCTTTGGTCCCACCTTGATCTTCGCCGCTGCATTGAAGACGGCCTTGTAATAGAGGAGCAGGCCTTGGGCGCTGCCTTTGGCCTTCATCGCGTCCTGCCAGGGCTTAAAGAACGGATTCGTTTCATTCGCCGCCAGATACACGCGACAGTTCAGCAGGATGTGCGCACGCAGGCCGTGCTTCTCCGCCACCGGACGAGCCTGGCTCAGGGTTGGTGCCGCAGGCAGTTCGCACGCGGCCATGAGGTAATCGCCCGCATGCTCGCGTGCTTCGTCACGCAGCGCCTTGTTGGCCTCGGCTTCCGCTTTCGAAACAGCGCCTTTTTGCTCCTTCAGCACACGCTCAGACGATTTCACCTCTGCGAAGTCCTCGAAACTGCCCATCGGCGCCTCATACGCCGTGCTCAGGGCGCCAATGCGGTCCACGCTGAAGCTCTGCGTGCTTTTGAAGATGGCTGCCAGAGCGTAGTAGTCTGCCTGTGGGATGGGATCGAACTTGTGATCATGGCAGCGCACGCAGCCGAGCGTCATGCCCATGAACGCACGGCCCATGACGTCGATTTGCTCGTCGATCACATCCATCGCCAGCTTGTCCTTGTCCGGCTCGGCGAGAACCTTCGCCCCCAGATTGAGGAAGGCGGTCGCGGTGATGCGCTCGTGGCGCGTGGGAATGTCCTTCGAGTCCAAAAGATCGCCTGCGAGCTGTTCGGTGAGGAACTGGTCGAAGGGCTTGTCCGCGTTGAATGACCTCACGACGTAGTCGCGGTAACGCCAGGCCGTTCCCAGTGCGATGTTTTCGTCGAGGCCGTTCGAGTCTGAGTAGCGGGCCACATCCAGCCAGTGCCGGCCCCACTTTTCACCGTAATGAGGCGAGCGCAGCAGCCGGTCCACCACCTTCGCGAAGGCGTCCGCCGAAGTGTCGGCCAGAAATGCGTCGATCTCCTCCGGTGTGGGTGGCAGGCCGGTGAGATCAAACGTCGCCCGGCGGATCAGGGTGCGTTTGTCAGCCGCAGGCGCGAGTTTGAGGCCCTTGGCGGCAAGCTTGTCACTGATGAAGGCATCAATGGGGTTGGCCGACTTCACGGCGGGCAACTGGGGCGTTTGGATCGGGCGGAAAGCCCAGTGCTGGCTGCCTGCGGCGATATCGATCACACGGGGCGCATGCTGTTTGGTGGAAGCGACGGCTTCACGCGGATCAGGCGCACCCATCTTCACCCATTCCTCCAGCGCCTTCACCTCGGCGGCTGGCATGGCGCCTTTCGGCGGCATCTGCAGATCCTGGTTGTGATAGCGGACGGACTCGATGATGCGGCTCTTGTCCGGATCGCCAGCCACGAGTGCTGGGCCGTTGTCGCCGCCCTTGAGCATGCCGTCACGTGAGTCCAGCTCCAGTCCGCCCTTGCTCTTGCCTGCCTCGACCGAGTGGCATTCGTAGCAGCGATTGATCAGGATCGGCCGTATGCTCTTCTCGAAGAAAGCCATCTTGGCGTCATCAGCGGCCGCAGCGAAACCCGCGATGCCGGTCTGCAACGCGATCACGAGGGCGATGGGCTTTGAGGCCTTCATGGGACATGAAAAATACGCTTCGCCGCAGGCCTTCTTGCCGTGGCGGGGGCTGTGGCTAGGCTAGCGGCATGTCTCCCGTGCTCCAGACCCTGGCCGACCTCGTCCGCATCAACAGCATCAACAGCTCCTACGAGGGCGGGCCGGGTGAAAAAGAATGCGCAGCTTATGTGCGGCGCTTTTTTGAGCAGCGCGGCATCGAAGTGTGGGAGCAGGAGGTCTTTCCCGGTCGCAACAACGTCATCGCCCGCGTCCCCGGCCGCGATCCGGCACGCCGCATGGTCTTTGAGGCCCACATGGACACCGTTTCGATCAAAGGCATGACCATTGATCCCTTCGATCCTGTGATTCGCGACGGGAAGCTGCACGGGCGCGGCTCTGTCGATGACAAGGCCGGCCTGGCCGCAATGATGCACGCCGTGGCGGACATCCACGCCAGGGGCGAACCACCGCCGTGCGAGCTTTGGCTCGCTGCCGTGGTCGATGAGGAGTATTCCTTCCGTGGCGTGGTCAAACTTTGTGAAGGACTCAAAGCCGTCGCCGCCGTGGTGGCAGAACCGACGGAGTTCAAATGCGTGATCGCGAGCAAAGGGGTGCTGCGCTGGCGCATTCGCACGAAGGGCAAGGCTGCGCACAGCTCGAAGCCGCATCTCGGTGTCAACGCCATCACCGCGATGTCACGCGTCGTGTTGGCCTTGCAGGAAGATCACGAGCGGTTGCAATCGTCGCCGCATCCTTTGCTCGGGCCCGCCACCTGCAACGTGGGCGTCATTCACGGCGGTGTGCAGGTGAATTTTGTGCCCGACGAAGCCGTGATCGAGATCGACCGCCGCTTGCTGCCTGGTGAGGAGGTCGAGCCCGTGCTCGCGCAGTATCAGGCGCTGCTCGATGACCTCATGCTTCGTCATCCCGAAATCGTGGCCGAGATGGAAAAGCCGATGTTGCAGGACTGGTCGTTCCAGACGGATGAAAACACGCCGCTCGTCCACCTCGCCCGCGAGGTTTTGCATGGCATGAGCCGCGAGAATGGCGTCTGCGGCGTCCCGTTTGGCAGCGATGCCAGCAAATTCTCCCGACTCGGCATTCCGACGATTCTGTTTGGCCCCGGCAGCATCGACCAAGCTCACGCCGCCGTGGAATTCGTCGAATGCGCAGAGGTTGAACCCGCGCAGGCGTTCTACACGCAGATCGCACGGGGTTTCGTGTAAACCGCAGTCACTCCGTGGTTTTCGCGACAGGCTTCGGATCCTCATTCGGCGTGCCAGGCCAGAGTGGGGCGATGTTTTTCGCGTTCCAGTCGTCCCAAGCCTTCGAAAGGTCCGCGACGAGTTCCGGCTTCTCCGCAGCCAAATTCTTCGATTCGCCGATGTCGGCGTCCAAATCGAAGAGTTGCCAGCCCGACTGGGTCTTGGCCTCGAAGTCGCGAAAATCGACGAGTTTCCATTTTCCGCGTCGAATCGCCTTTTGTGGCCCAAATCGCCACGCGAGCGCTTCGTGCGGCGCGTCGGCGTTTTCGCCTTTCAGGTGCGGAATCAGGTTCACACCTTCGATTCCTTCAGGCGCTTTCGTTCCGGCCACACTCGCTGCGGTCGGCAGCACGTCGAGGGCGCTTACGGGCTGGTCATAGACCTTTCCGGCGGGCAATTGGCCGGTCCAGCTCACGAAAAACGGCACGCGGATGCCGCCGTCGAGCGTCTGGCCTTTGTCGCCGCGCAGAGGTGTGTTGATGCCGGTGTTGGTGGCAAAGAAGGGCTTTTTGCCGCTGCCACCGTTGTCGCTGAAGAAGAACACGAGCGTGTTCGGGTGCTTCGCTTTGAGTTCCGCGGTGAGGCGGCCGATGGCGTCATCGAGTCCGAGCAGCAGCGAGAGGTAACCTCGTCGCGCGGGGTTCTTCAATCCGGCTGGCAGGCGGCTTTGATGCTTCTCCACGATCTCCAGCGGCGTGTGGACGGCGTTGTAGGCCAGGTAGAGGAACCACGGCTTTGCTGCGTTGCGATTCATGAAGCCGATCGCCTCATCGGTGAACAAATCGGTCGTGTAGCCATCGAGTCGCTGCACCTCGCGGCCGCGGTAGATCAGGTCGTGCGAGTGCGCGGTGCCGAATTTCGGCTCGGCGTCCTTGTGCAGCAGGAAATTGTGCCCGCCGACAAGGAAGCCGAAGTAGTCGTCAAAGCCACGCGACTGCGGATGATGCGCCTCGTCAAAGCCCTGATGCCATTTGCCGACCAAAGCCGTCGCGTAGCCCGCGTCGTGCATCACATTCGCGATCGTGCGCTGATCCAGCGGCAGACCGAGCTTCGCCTCGTCGCCCACATGCGGATTGAACTCATGCCCAAACCGCGTCGCTGCTTTCCCCGTCAAAAACCCCGCCCGCGACGGACTGCAATACGGTGCCGACACATACCCGCTCGTGCACCGCACGCCCGAAGCCGCCAGCGCATCGATATTCGGCGTCGGCACCTCTTTCCCGCCATGCACGCCAATGTCCGCGTATCCGAGGTCGTCCGCGATGATGACGAGGACGTTGGGCTGCGACGCAGCCGAGAGCGAAGAGCAGAGGGTGAAGAGGAGGAAGAGGAGGAAGAGGCGTTTCATGGTGTGAGCTTGGAAACGTCGGCACGAAGCGATTCTCCCGGCAAAAACGGTGTCGCATCTCGCAGGCGGCAGAAAGATCGGGAGTTGAGCTTTGGGTTCATCCTGTTAGCATTCAAGCATGAAAATGATCGCATCACAGAACCGTGCCGGGACGCCTTTGGGGCTTCCGGCTTCTTGGTTTTGGGATGTGGACCCGGCCAAGCTCAACCCGGAGAAGCATGCAAAGCAGATCATTGAGCGTGTGCTGGTCGTAGGAGCGTTGGAAGGCTGGAAGGCCATCCGCAAACACTATGGCGATGATCGTCTGCGCAGTGTCGTGACCCAGCTTCGCAGCATCAGCCCGCAAAACATCGCGCTGCTCTGCCTGGCGCTTGGATTGAGAAAGGAGGACTTCCGATGCTGCACAGCGAAGCCGTTCCCCCAGGCACCCTGGCATTATTGAAGAAGCTCTGCGCTCACGCGGCCACCGAGGGCTTCGCTCTCGTCGGCGGCACTTCGCTGGCGCTTCGTTTCGGTCATCGCATTTCCGTGGACCTCGATTTCTTTCGTCCGGAGAAATTCGACAACATAATCGTGTCGGCGTTACTGGCTGCGGATTTCCCTTCGTTCCAACTCACGAACGATAACAGCAACGGCATGATGTGCTTTATCGAGGACGTGAAGGTGGACTTTGTCACCTATCCCTACCCGCTGCTGCACCCGTTTGAGGTCATTGAGGGCGTGCGGATGATGAGCCTGCCGGACGTGGTGGCGATGAAGCTCGGAGCCATCAGCAATCGCGGGGCCAAAAAGGACTTCTACGACCTGCACACTCTGCTGCGCGAGCTTGGACTGGAAAAGCTGCTGGATTGCTACGCCCGCAAGTTTCCCAAGCACGATCCAATGATCCCACTGCGCAGCATGATCTACTTTGAAGACGCAGAAGAAACCGAGACACCCAAAACGCTCATGAAGACCAATTGGGCCAAGGTGAAGGCGGATATTCAGAAGGCGGTGCGTAAGGCACTCTGATCAGCAGTGAGAGTTTAGGAAGCGGCAAACCCAATAGCTCGCTGCTCTTGCTTGTGCAGGCGGTCCTGGTTTTGCACATCCTTGTAGTGATAGAGTTCGGCTAGGGAGTAATCCCGCTTTTCGGAAAGCTGAACTTCCAATTTTTCCGCGAGCGTCTTGGCGCTCTGCCATGAAAGCAGCCCGAATTCACGGAAGAACCGTTGTCGTCCTGGGCGCAACACAGCCTCGTCCAGATGTTTGACCTCGCTGTTGATCGTGCAGATGAGGTGAGCCTGCACCATGTCCCCAATGAAACCGTCGGTGAAGTTGAGCAGGCTGGAGGCCATACCATCTCGGTGGCCTCGCCTGTCCAAGAGCAGCTCTTCCGCATCTTCCAATACGAGAACCAGTGTCATCTCTTTGAAACGGCGGCGCTCGCGACCAAGGAACTCGGCCATTTGCGCTTGGAGCAAACCGAAAGCATCGACTGGAAGGTAGTAGAAGCGATGTGTATCAGCGTGGGTGTAGATGAGGTGCCGCAAAAAGGAGGTTTTGCCGGTGCCGGGCTTTCCTCTCATGATCGAAAGTCCATTCTGTGAAAGGCCGGCAGCAAATCGCTTCGTCCAATCGGCGAATCCGGGGCCGTAGTGCAGTTCCAGCATTTCGTCAGAAAGGGCATACTCCGGCTTGAGCGGGATGCGTCGCGGCTTTTTGACATCACGAACCATGAAGAAGCCGGGCGCTTCGTCGCTGGCCGTAAAGTGCTTCTGAAGCATCAAAGCATCAGTAGCGGCTTTTTGTGCGGTGTCTGCGGTCACCACCAATGTGTACTCTTTATCAGACTCTTTGCCGATATACCCAGTGCTGGATTTGATCGTGAAGTGCCAGAGAACGTGCTCAGATCGCCGGAAGACGAGCATCGTCCACTTGGGGCTGTGCCCCTTGCCCTCGGGGTTTATCTCCAGTTCCTGCGCGCTGCGCACCAAATCGCTCTGATACTGATCCACTATTGCCGAAACGTCGAATTCGTCCACAGCACGGCAGCGATGGAGAGCACGTTCGCGAAAATGCCGCTCAACAAATGACTCGGTCGTTTCCTTCTCGTAAATGTTCTCGATGAGTAGCGGCGACCGCTGGGGCTTTCGATTTGGTGATTCTGGCATGGCGTCGTGCATGAGAATCCAACGCGATGTCATGCACGCAACCTCTGATTCTGATCACTTCCCAAACATCGCATGCTCCTTGTTTCCGCCGCTGAGGACGTAGGCGAGGAGGTCGAGGATTTCGTCTTTCTTGAGCATGGCGAGGAGCATCGGGGGCATGGGGGAGACCTTGCTGAGTTCGATGCTCTTCACTTCTTTGCGATCGACGTTCATGCGTTGATTCGGGTCGGTGAGGTCGGTGTTGAGGGTGACGCCGTCGCCGCTGAGGTTGACGACGACGCCGCTCAGGATGCTGCCGTCGTTTTTGGTGACGACGATGGGGGCGAACTGCTCGTTGATCTCTTTGCTGGGGTTGATGATCTGGTCGAGCAGGTCGTGCGGGCTGTAGCGACCGCCGGCGCCGGTGAGGTCGGGGCCGGTCATGCCGCCGGCGTTGCCAAAGCGGTGGCAGGTGTAGCAGGCGGCGGCGCTGAACATTTTCCGGCCGTTGTCAAAGCTGCGGCCTTTCATGCCGTTCTTCGCGGCGGCGCTGAGTTCGTCGAGCGTCCACATGGTCGGCGTGCGGCCGACGAACATCGCGCCGACGTTTTCGATGGCGGATTTGCGCTCGGGTTTCTTCGCGATGAGCTCGGCGAGTTGCGTTTTCTCGGCGTCGGAGAAGGTGCTGAGGCTGTCGTTGCGGATGAACTCGATGAATTTGTCGAAGCTGGAGCCGCCTTTGTAGTTCGCGGCCTTCAGGAACCATTCGAGCTGCTGCGTGCGGAGTTCGGGCGTCCAGCCGGCTTTGAGGAAGCGCATGCTGCGGGCGTATTCCATCTGTGGCTCCTGGCTTTCGGCGGCGGCGATGAGGGCCATGCCTTTTGCGGCGGCGCTGGGTGCCTGGAGGTAGGCGAGCGTTTCAGTGAGCAGCCAGTTGAGCTCAAAGTTGTCGGCGGGATAGGCGGGATCGAGTTTCGCGATGATCGCGGCGACGGTGGCGTCGTCAGGATTGCCAAAGCGGTGCAAAACGATCTCGATGAGGCGCACGTAGCCGAGGCGTTGCTCGGGCGTGAGCTTGGCGAAGTCGTGCTTCAGCAGCGCGGCGAGGATGGCGTCGCGGGATTTGGAATCGGGCTGATAAGACGGATCGGTCCGATGGGTCTCGCAGATGCCCGTGCGGCGTGTGAGCGCGAGCAGTGCTTCGAGCTGCGCGGTGACGTTGGTCTCAGCGAGCGCTTTGTCCTGCCATTCGGCGAGCGGTTGATGCTCCAGCGCGGTGCGGGCGGCGGCGCGGACGTAGCGGTCGGTACTGCTGAGATGCGGCCATGCGGTAGAGACGGCTTTCGGGTCTTGTTTGCCGTGGAAGGCTTCGAGGGAGCGTCGAACCTGTGTTTCAGCCGAAATAGCTGCATCATAGCGCACCGGCAGTGTGCTCTCTTTCCCCACATAACTCACCCGATACAGCCCGCTCTGCACGCGGCGGCCGCCGATGGTGAAATACATCGCGCCGTCTTTGCCGATGATGGCATCGCTGACGGGCAGCGGGCCGCCGGTGACGAATTCTTCCTTCGTGGCGGTGTAGGTGCTGCCGTTGGGCGTCAGATGCACGGCGTAGATTTTCCCCCAGCTCCAGTCGAGCGCGTAGAAGGCGTTTTGGTATTTCGCGGGGAACTTCGCGCCGTAGCCGAAGGTGCAGCCGGTGGGAGAGCCGGGGCCGATGTTCAGCGTGGCGGGCAGGTTGTCGATGTAGAACTCGGGATACTTGCCCGCGCCGTTGCGCCAGCCGAACTCCGCGCCGCTGACGACGTGGTTGATGCGCGTGGGGCGATACCACGACGTGTTGAAGTCATACTCCATGTCCGCGTCATAGACGAAGAGCTCACCATCGCGGTTCACGCCGCCGTCGTAGATGTTGCGGAAGCCGCTGGCGAAGATCTCGAAGGTCTTCCCATCCGGCGTGAAGCGATACACGATGCCGCCGGGCGCCATGACATGGCGGTTGTGGCCGCGACCGTCCGGCATGCGCGGCAGCAGGTGGTCATCGCCCCACAGTTTCGCCACGGGCGAGCTGTCCGGCGTGCCGGCCTTCGGGCCTTCTTTGAGCACGGCGTTGTTGCCGCTGATGAGGTAAAGGCCTTTGCCGTCCGGCGTCTTCAAAATGGCATGCACACCGTGATCGCTCCCCGCGTCGAACTCGCGCAGCATCTCCACTTTGTCCGGCATGTCGTCGCTGTTGCTGTCGGTGATGCGATACACGCCGCTGGGGATCTTTTTCTCGTAATCATTCACGCCGACATACAGTGCGCCGAAGGCAAAGAGCATGCCGTTCACGCCGCGGATGTCCGCAGGCACTTTTTCGATGTCGCCAGCGCTCAGCGTCTGGCCCGCGGCGGGCGCTTTGAAGCGGTAGAGCATGCCATACTGGTCGCTGACGTAGATGCGGCCCGCGTCATCGGTCGTGAGGTTCACCCACGAGCCCTGCTCGCCGCCCGGCACGCTGTAAATGAGCTCCACCTTGAAGTCCTTCAGCGTCTTGATGTTCGACACCGGCGTTGCCACATTCGCGCCGATGGCCGGACCGACCGCGTCAGGGCGTTTGGGCTTGGCTGAGCTCTTTTCAGCTACTTTGCCTTTGTCAGCACCTTTTCCCTTCGCGGGCGCTTTCGGAGCCGCAGCAGGAGCCTTCGCCTTGCCTTTGCCAGGCGCTTTGGCCTCGATGATCTGCGCGTCGCTCGGGATCGCGGACTTTTCAAACGCGATCACACCACCCTCGGGCAGTTCTTTGAGCATCACGTCCTTGATGTGGACCTCCATGGCGGGGCCGCGGTGGATTTGGAAGGCGAGGAGGCCTTCGAGGGAGCGTTTGGCTTCTTCGAAGTCGGTGAGCTCCATCGTCGTTTTGCCGTCGATCTGGTGAACGAGGTGGTTTCCCTTCGCGATGATGGTGTACTCATGCCACTCGGCCACATCTGCCTCGACAGGGTCACGCTCGCCCGCGAGCCATTTCACGCCGGAGGGGTCGATGACGACGCTCTGGCCGTTTTGCGAGACGATGCCGCGTCCGCCTTCCTCATACATCATCGCGCGGTAGGGCGCGTTCGGGTGGATGTCGCACTGGTAGCCGCGGATGGACCATTTTTTGTCGGTGTTCTCGCTGCTGCGGTATTGGATGCCGGTGTTGTTGCCCTTCTGGCGGATTTTGGCCTTCAATTCGAAGTTTTTGACCTTCCCGCCGCGCCAGATGAGAAACTGATTATACGCGAGTTGCTCCGGCCCGGTCGTGTTGCCGACGATTTCGCCATTTTCGACCTTCCACAGCTCCGGATTGCCATCCCAGCCGGTGAGATCTTTGCCGTTGAAGATGGATTTAAAACCGTCCTGCGCGGAAGCGGCAGAAAAAGCGAGGAGCGAGAGAAGGAGGAGACGTTTCATGGTTGGTCGCGTGCTTAAACGCGACCGTTTCACAAAACCTGCCAGCAAAAGCTGTGTCGGATCTGGCAAGGCGATGGCTCCGGGCAGGTGTTTGACATCCTCTTTGTCGGAGTCACTTTCGTGGCATGACTCTGACACTTCAAATCCCTGACATCCTGGCCCGGTTGCTGACTCAGGACGAGCCGAGCGAAGAGCGCGGTCTGCTGGTGGAGGCCGTGTGCGGTCTTTACGCCCGTCATCGCGTGACCAGTGGCGAGGCGGCGGCCATGCTGGGGATTTCGCGGCCGGATTTCTGGCATGAGGTGGGCCGCCGCAAGATTCCCCGTCAATACACTCAGGAGATGCTAGAGGAGGATTTGGCCTTTGCTCGTCGTCACGGATAACTCGCCGCTCACGGCACTCGCCCTGGCTGACCTGCTGCACTTGCTCAGAGCACGCTGGCCGCTGGTGATCGTGCCGCAGGCAGTCTGGGATGAATCACGGCATGCGGGTGTGACACTGCGGCGCTGCAAAGACTCGACGCTGCACGAGCCGATGGCTGGCTGGAGGTGCGCCACGCGTTGCTAAACGATGAGGTGACACGCCTGCGAACCAAACTCGACGCGGGAGAGTCCGAAGCCATCGCGCTCGCTTTGGAATTGAAGGCAGAATGGCTGCTCATCGACGAGTGGAAAGGCCGCAACATGGCCAAGCAGCTCGGACTCGCAGTCACAGGCACGCTGGGACTGCTCATTTGGGCGAAGATGTCCGGCCGATCCCCGTCCTTGCGAGAACTGATCGACCTCGTGGAGTCACGAGGCGAACTCTACCTCTCCCAAGAGCTCAAAGAATCCGCGCTGGCTGCCGTAGGCGAGTGAGCCCCCTCACTTCCGAAACATCTTCCCGCGCTTGTCGCCACCCGACAAAATGTAGGCGAGGAGGTCGGCGACTTCGTCGGGGTTCATAGCATTGATCAAACCGGGCGGCATGAGCGAGGTGGGCGAGACTTGGCGGCTTTGGAGGGTGTCGTGGCGCACGTCGGTGGTTTGGCCGGGGGCGGCGGGGTTGGTGGCGACTTGGAGGATGCCGCCTTCGTCGGCGGTGATGCGGCCGATGACGGTGCTGCCGTTTTTCAGCGTGAGAATGCTGCTCTCGTATTGGTCGGAGATGACCTTGCTGGGATCGACGATGTTCTCGACGAGATCGCGCAGCGTGTAGCGATTGCCCGCGGCGGTGAGATCGGGGCCGACTCCGCCGCCCTCGTTGCCGAGTCGATGGCAGGCCTGACACGCGGCGGCGATGAAGAGCTCGCGCCCGCGGTCGAAGTTGCGGCCGCTTTGCACCTTCGAGGTCAACGCGGTGACTTCATCGACGGTGTAGGCCTTGCCGGGGCCTTTCGGTGGTTTGATGGACTCCGGCTTGATGGCGATGAATTTCGGCGTGGCGAGCACGGCGAGCTTTTTGCGCTCGTCGGCGTCCGGCACGGAGGCGAGCGCGTCATTGCGGATGGTGTCGATGAAGCCGCGGAACTGATTCCCGCCGAGCCACGGGCCCGTTTTGGCAAACCACGAGAAGAACTCGCGACGCAGCTCGGGTGTCCAGCCGTTCTTCGCAAAGCGCAGGCCGTAGGCATACGCGATCTGCTGCGTGTTCGGTCGTGCGTCGCCGCTGCGGAGGAAATTTGGGCCGTAGCGGTCGTTGCGGGCCATGCGTTCGACGGAAAGCCACGCGATGGGATCATCCTTCGCCGTGCGCATGAGCTGGATCGTCTCCGCGACGACTTCCGATGAGCCGAGCGCCGCCAGCGTGCGCGACAGCTCGCGATTCAAGTCGTTCGTCTTCGCGGGAAACACCGCGTCGAGTCGCGCGAGGGTCTTCGCGAGTGAATCACCTTCCGGCAGGCCGTTGCGAGCGAGACTGATTTGATACACACGCACGAGGGCGATCTGCTGCGCGGCATCGAGCTGCGCAAAGTCGAGCGCATTGAGCATGGCGAGCAATGCGGCCTGATTTTCTTTTCCACCCATTCGTGCGAGCGCGACACCGCTCTCGATCACCGCCCAGGGCTCGCTTTGTTTCATAGCACGCGTAGCCCACAGTTTCGCCGGTTGGCGCTCGATGGCCACGCGGGCGGCGTAGCGCACGAGACGATCCGCGTGACCGAGATGCGGCCACGCCTTGTCGATGGCCTCGGGGCCGGTGCCTTCCTCGTGCAGGCGCTCCAGCTCGACACGCAGCTTGTGCTCGGGCGTCTCGACGGGTGCGGCGGCCGGCGCGGTGCTCTCTTTGCCCTCATACGTCACGCGATACAGCGCCGACTGCGTGCGACGTCCGCCGATGGCGAAATACATCGCGCCGTCCTTGCCGATGACGGCATCGGTGAGCGGCAGCGGCTTGCCATAGACGAACTCCTCCAGCTTCGCGTCGTAGCCCGCGCCCTTCGGCGTGAGCACGACGGCGTAAAGCGTGCCGTAGGTCCAATCGCAGGCATAGATGGCGTGCTGATACTTCGCGGGAAACGCCGCGCCGAGTCCGCTGACGACGCCAGTCGGGCAACCGGGCCCCACATCGACGAGCGGCGGCACGATGTCCGGGCAGTAGCCGAGCAGCTTGCCCGATGACTCGCGGAAGCCGTAATCACCGCCGCTGACGAGGTGATAGATGCGCGTGGGCCGATACCACGGCGTGCCCGCGTCCCACTCCATGTCGCTGTCATAGGTGAAGAGATCGCCGGGCGCGTTGAAGGCCGTATCAAAATGATTGCGTAGGCCGTCGGCGATCATCTCAAAGCGTTTTCCATCCGGCGAAACCTTGCACGTGAAGGCCTGCGGCTCCGTGTCGGAGAATTCAGCGCCTTTGCTCGTGCGCGGCACGACCTGATCATCCGCAAACGGCCGCGAGCCGCGTGTGTGCTCGATCGGCGGCTGCGCGGTGCCGTTGCCACACGCAATGTAGAGGCTCTTTCCGTCCGGCGAGAGCGTGATGCTGTGATTGCCGTGCTCGCCCTGGCCTTTGATCTCGCGCAGCAGCGTCTTCTCATCGAACTGGCCCGTGCCCTTCGTGTCGCGCAGTCGATACAGGCCTGCGACATTCGGTTTCTCATTCACCAACGCGTAAAGACTGTCGAAGGCATACAGCAAACCATGCGCCCCATTGATCTCGGCGCTGAGCTTCTCCACCTGCGCCTTGTCACCACTGCCCACTGGCGGCGGCGTGATGCGGAAGAGGCCGCCGTATTGATCCGTGGCGAGCAACCGGCCGCGATCATCCACCGTGAGGCCCACCCACGAGCCTTCGCTCTCTTTCGAGACCTTGTGCAGCATCTCCACCTTGAAGCCCGGCAGCGTTTTGATGTCCTTCGGCGCGATGACTTCATCCGAGGTCGGCTTCGTCTCCTTCTGCCGCGAGCGATCAAAAATCTCGCCATAAGGCCGCAGGCCATACGTGTTCACCACCTTCGCCGGCTTCCAATTCTCCGTCGCCGGTGCCGCCGCGGACCACGACGCATCGGTGAACATCACACGCTCGCTCCCATCCACGAGCTTCAGCGTCAGCACCGCGAGAAAACCCGCCGCGCTGCCTTTGTTCGTCGCCTCGGCCCGCAGTTCGTTTTTGCCGCTGCGCAGTGCTTTGGTCACGTTCGCCTGCGTGGGTCGCTGCCAGTCGGGATTCGTCAAAACGCGTTCGCCATTGAGAAAAACCTCCGCGCCATTGTCGCAGCTCACGCGCAGCATCGCCTCCTTCACCTTCGCGTCGCCGAGATCGAATTCCTTCTTCAACCGTGCCGCGCTCTTCGACTCCGGTGAATCGCTCCAGAGCCATTTCCACTCGGAGGAGGCCTTGATCGGTGCCGCAACCGTTTCGCCCTTCGGTTTGGTTTTGGGCTCATTTTTCGCCTTTTCGACCGGTTTGGCGTTCACGATCAATTTTGGATCAAAAGCCGCCACCGGAGTCTCCGGCAACTCTTTGAGCAGCACCTCCTTCACCTGCAAAACCATCGCCGGGCCGCGATGAAGCTGAAACGCGAGGATTCCTTCTAGCGACTGCGTCTTCGCGCCGTAGTCCACGAGGTCGATCGCCACCTTGCCGTCGATTTGATGCACGAGATGATTCCCCTGCGCGATGATCGTGTAGTCATGCCATTGCGCGATGTCCACGCTCACCGGCTCACGCTCATCCACGAGCCACTTCTTGCCCTCGGGGTCGATCACCACGCTCTGGCCGTTCTGCACCAGCACGCCGGCCCACTTCTCGCCATAGACCATCGCGTTGTTCGGCGCCGCCGAGTGAATGTCACACTGATACCCGCCCACCGACCACTTCCCCGCCTCCGGAAACTCGCGACTGCGATACTGAATGCCCGAATTGCTCGCCGACACCCGCACCTTCGCCCGCAGCTCAAAGTTCTTCACCACCCCGCCCCGCCAGATGAGAAACTGATTGTACTTCAAGTGCTCCGGCCCCGTCGTCGTGCCCACGATCTCGCCATTCTCCACCTTCCACAGCTCCGGATTCCCATCCCATCCGCTGAGGTCCTTGCCGTTGAAGATGGGTTTGAAACCGTCGGCGGCGAATGACGAATGTAGTATGGCGAATGAGGAAAGAATGATGCAGAGGCGTTTCATGGACGCGTGCCCAAACGCGTCTCGAAGGCCCGATCTGCGGAGAAAAAGCGGCTACGGGGAGGTGTTTGACAGCTTTAGCGACCACACTGCACAAGTTCGTGCCGAGCATGGGCTCATCGCCGCTACCCACCAAGGTGCAGGTGTGCGTAAATTGAAGATTGCTCGCCTGCTACAGATAGCGCAACCTGTTCAATATCGTTCAACTCAGACCACCCAAACATTACTCAACTACGCCCGATGGACCAATTGGCATCAGCCTTTTACGGTAAAGACTTCGAAATCAGGTTTCTGAAGTCCAAAGGGGATGCGTTCCAGACCTTCTTTGAGGAACTGATGAGCAGGGCCTACAAGGCAGACTTCATGGCTTGCCGCCCATGGGGCAACATTGGCGACAAAAAGAACGATGGGTTTCTCAAGTCTGAGCGCCGCTTGTTCCAGGTGTATGCGCCAAATGAACTGACGGAAGCCAAGACAATCAAAAAGATCAAAGAGGACTTCGCTGGGGCGTTGGCTCATTGGCGCACCCACTTCGACAAATGGACATTCGTCCACAACGCCCACGACGGACTTCCTCATCATGTTCAAGAACTGTTGCTTGAGACCGAGCGACTCAACCCAGGTGTGAAAATCGACCCCTGGAGTTTGGAGGAACTTCGGAATGTGTTCCGACGACTGGAATTGCCCGACCTCCAATCATGGTTCAACTACATTCCACCAACGGCTGTTGATGAAGCAAATGTCGGCTTCGAGGACATTCGCATTGTATTGGAGGACATCTCCGCCCGCGAACTCCCCCAAGATCGTCCTGTGATGTCGGTGGATCGGGGGAAACTCAGTGCCAATAGGCTATCGAGCAATGTGCAAGTCCTGCTCGCAGCAGGCATGATCAAGGCACCGCTGGTGAAGGAGTTTTTCGACGAATATCATCAGCCGACTTATGGCGAGCGAATGGCAAAAGCATTTCAAGATCGCTATACTGAACTTCGAGATTCTGTGCCGCCGATTCATCCGAACGAGATTTACGATGAACTTCAGACTTGGACCGGCGGCGATAATACCGGTCACGCCCGGCAAGCCGCCGTTCTGGCCGTGCTCGCCTACTTCTTTGAACGGTGCAACATCTTCGAACCAGCGAAACCTGCGAACGTATGATCCTGCCCTCTAAACACCTTTCTGAGAAGCGAGCCCTGCTCACGGTGGGCGGCGAGATCCTGAGGTTGCTCGACAGGCCGCGCACTGTGTCATCGGTTTGGGAGGCCATGAAGCAAGGTGTCAAAGGTAAGGCGATGACTCGCCGCCTGTCGTATAACTGGTTCGTTTTGTCGCTGGACTTGCTGTTTGTCATGGATGCCATCACTCTGCGTGACGGTCTTCTCATCAAGAACTCATCAGTCCAATGATCCACCGCATCTACAGCAGCCTGCCGAAATTCAAGACTCTGGAGTTCACCAGTGGCTTGAACGTGCTCTTGGCTGAAAAAACGGCTGGGATAGCGAACGGACTCACGAGAAATCGCGCTGGCAAAAGCAGCATGGTCGAAACCATTCACTTTCTTACGGGTGGCAATGTGTCGGAGAAGTCGCCGTATTCGTCGAAGGACATGGCTGGAGCCATGTTTGGGATGGAGTTCGATCTAGGCGGTAAACGCGTCGCTGTTGAGCGCGAAGTCAAAAAGCGCGGCAAGTTTAAGGTCGATGGGCGAGCGATCTCCGGTGAGGAGTGGCGGCAGCGGCTTGGCACAGCATTCTTTGGCCTCGAAAGTGATGCAGACGAAGACAGCGGTGAGCCAAGTTTTCGCTCCATGTTTGCCTATTTTGTCCGCAGACAGGCCAGCAACGCTTTCACCGAGCCCTACAAACAGGCGGTGATGCAGAGCACGGGAGACTATCAACTCGCGATCAGTTACATGATTGGTCTCGACTGGCAAATTGCTCGTGAATGGCAATCAGTGCGTGCACGGGAGAACACGCTGGAGGAACTGAAGAAAGCCGCTGGCGCTGGCGCATTCGGTTCAATCATCGGAACTGCTGCTGAACTCAGAACTCAGCACACGATCGCCGATGCGCGCATGAAGCGGCTCAAAGACGACTTGGCCGGATTTCATGTACTGCCTGAATACCGCGAATTGGAGAAGGAGGCCGATAACATTCGCTCCAAGCTTGCGGAGCTTTCCAATCAGAATTCTCTCGATGCGGCGGCCATTAGACAAATCGACACAGCGCTCACCTCAGAGGAAGAGCCGCCTGTTGAGTCGCTTGATGAACTCTATCGGGATGCTGGCGTGGTGTTGCCAGAGTCAGTAAAGCGCCGCTACGAAGAAGTTCGCAAGTTCCATGCATCCGTCGTCAAGAATCGCAGAGACTACCTTGATGCCGAACGGCAGTTAGCGAAGGATCGCATCGACCAAAGAACGCCTGAGATTGCCCTTCTCGACCGAAGACTTAGTGAAATCATGAGCACACTCAACAGTCATGGTGCACTTGATCAGTTCAGCCGACTTCAGGCAGAATTAGGCAAGGTCGCGAGCGAGGCAGAATCGCTGCATCAACGCTATCAGGCGGCTGAGAAGCTGGAAGGCACCAAGACGGAGCTTGAACTGGACCGAAACCGTCTGTTGTTGCGGCTGAACCGTGACTTCACTGAGCAAGAAGCACGAATCACCTCAGCGATTCTGGCATATGAATCGATTTCTCAACTGCTCTACGAGGATGCTGGGCGCATGATTATCGACTCCACCAGCAACGGACCCACATTCAAGTTCCCCATCCAGGGCAGTCGGAGCAAGGGCATCAGCAACATGAAGATTTTCTGCTTTGATTTGATGCTCATGCAACTGATGCAGGATCGCAAAATGGGCACTGGATTCCTGGTGCATGACAGCCACCTGTTCGATGGCGTGGATGGACAACAGATCGTCACCGGACTCAAAGCGGCGGCAGAACTCGCCTCTTCGAAAGGCTTTCAGTACATTGTCACTCTGAATCAAGATGACGCGTTCAAAGAGACGCTTCCTGGATTTGATCTGAACAAATACGTTCTACCAGTTCGACTGAGCGATGCCAAAGAAGACGGGGGGCTCTACGGTTTCCGCTTCGATTGATGAGCAGATAGGTTTATGGCGGACCTAAACTCGGTGCGAAGACCTGATCTGCGGAGAAAAGCTCGCTCACGGCCTGCCCGTCACCTCGCGGAGGAATTTCCACAGCTCCAGCGTCGGCGGATCTTCGGCACCGCCGAGGTCGGTGCTGATGGTGCCGTGGGTTTTGCCTTCGGCGGCGATGACGCGGGCGGGGATGCTGGATGCGGTGAGTTTTTCGGCGAGCCAGTGGGCTTGGGCTTTCGTGTCTTCGCGGGAGGCGACGTGCAGGATGAGGAAGGGCGGGATGTGCTTGTCTTTGGCGATGTGGTGCACGGGTGAGACCTCACGCTGCGCGGCTTCTTCTTTGCCGAAGATGGTCTTGAAGGTGCGGGAGATGCCGTCATCGACGTCGTGGATGCGTTTGGGGATGTCGTAGGCGGAGACATCGAGCGGGACGCAGCCTTTGAGGCTCGTCATCGGCACGTCGGCGGCTTTGAGGTAGCGGTCATCGGTGCAAAGCAGCGCGGCGAGATGGGCTCCGGCGGAGTGGCCCATGATGATGAGCGCATTCGGATCGCCGCGATGCTCGGTGGCATGGTCACGCACCCAGCGCACGGATTTCGCGAGATCGGCCATGATGTCCTTCACGGCCACGGCGGGCAATAGGCGGTAGTTCACGGACACGAGCACGAATCCCTTGTTCACGAAGGCCTGCGGTTTCTGCTGCAACGAGGCTTTGTCGCCCTTCGACCAGCCGCCGCCGTGAATCCACACGATGACGGGATGATCCTTGCCCTCCGGCGGCGAATACACGTCGAGCGATTGCAGCTTGTCCTTCGCCTCCGCGTAAAAGAGGTCACGATGCACCTCCGGCGTGACGGCGGAGGCGGAAACGGCAAACAACAGCGCGAGAAGAGAACGGCTCATGCGCCGTGAAACGTCACGACTGCACGAAATCGCGCATCGCATTCAGCATCACGACCACCGAGCACGCGCCAGCGTCTGGAAAACCGAGGCAGGCCTCACCGAGTGTCTTCGCACGGCCAAATTGAGCGATCATGGCCTTGCTGGCCTCTTTGCCGGCTTCCGCGGCAGCCGCGATGGCGGCCAAAGCTTCCGGCAGGGGCAGATTCGTCACTTCCTTGGCTTTTTCGGCCGCAGGGACGAGCGCGTCGAGCATCGTTTTGTCGCCCGGTTTGGCTCCGCCGCGCTTCATGATGCCTTCGGCGGCTGCTTCGAAGAAGAGCGGCAGATCCGGCGGATCGAAGCGACCCGCCGTGGCGAGCGCTTTGCCGCCAGCGCGGAAAAGGGTGCCGAAAATGGCTCCCGAGGCTCCACCCATGCTCGTCATCATCGCCGTGCCGGTAGTCACAAAAACCTGCTCGACCGTCGTGGGGTCCAATTTCTCCAACTGCACCTTCACCGCCTCCATGCCGCGTTTCATGCCAAGACCGTGATCACCATCGCCGAGATCACGGTCAGCTTGGGAGAGCATCGGCTCTGCTTCGATGATGGCATTGGCCACCTTCAGCATCATGAGGCGGACTTGGTTGGGTTTGAGTTCCATGGTCGGGTTCGGTGGAGAATGAGAAAAGGGAAGGGGACCAGGATGATCCCCTTCCTTGGCGTGGGTTACTTCTTCTTGATCTCCTTTTTCTTGAGGTCGTTGTACATCTCGAAGGCCTTGTTCGCATTGAGGCCGCCGTGCACCACGCCCTGCACCGCACGCATCATGGCGATCGGAGCGTCGCTCTGGAAGATGTTGCGGCCCATATCCACGCCAGACGCGCCCTGCTTGATGGCGTTGGCGCACATCTTCAGCGCGTCGAGTTCCGGCAGCTTCTTGCCACCGGCGATCACGATCGGCACCGG
>Ga0169931_10000292_pt1 | contig 81840 bp, 78 predicted proteins | sample Kivu_15m_20L_FD_129675 | JGI IMG/M metagenome (GOLD analysis project Ga0169931, IMG submission 129675) | Freshwater microbial communities from Lake Kivu, Western Province, Rwanda to study Microbial Dark Matter (Phase II) - Kivu_15m_20L... | ecosystem: Environmental > Aquatic > Freshwater > Lake... | reverse complement strand
GTCGGTCTGCGAACCGCTCGCGACCTGGCACGTGTCGGGCACGCCGTTGGCGTCGCAATCGGGCGCGCCAGAGGCGAGTTCGCACGCATCGGAGATCCCGTCGTTGTCGCAGTCCGGCTGGGCAAGCGCGTTCTCGATCTTGTAGATCTCGCCGTCGGCGTCGATCACGTAGAGCTCGCCCACGCCATCGCGCGCGAGCGAAGGAATGGTCGAGATGCTCACCGATCCGCCCGGAGGCTCGAGCTCGAGCGTGCGGTCCTGCAGCTGCGTGATCTGTCCGTTGACGATCCGGCAACTCCACACGCGCGAGGAGCAGTAGTCGGCGAACAGGTACGAGCCCTGCAACGCGCACAGCGCCGCGCCGCGGTACACGTAGCCGCCGACGACCGCGCAGCCGGAGTTGTGCGAGTACTCGTGCACCGGCAGCGTCAGCGTCGGAGCGTTGCAGCCGCAGCCGGTGTAACCGGTGCAGATCAGGCCCTCCATGCAGCGCCAGCCGAAGTTGCGGTTGGTCGCTCCGGCGGGGACGTAGTGGATCTCCTCGCGCGCCGACTCGCCGACGTCGCCGATGTAGAGGTCTCCGCTCGCCGGATCGAAACTGAAGCGCCAGGGATTGCGCAGGCCCAGGTGCCAGATCTCGCCGAGCGCGTTCGGTGAGCCGAAGTACGGGTTGTCCTGCGGGATGTGCGGCGCCGGCAGGTTGACGTCCAGGCGCAGCATCTTTCCGTGCAGCGTGGTGAGTGCCTGCCCGTTGCCGACCGGCGCGTGGCCCGTTCCCGTGTCGGCGAACCCGCCGCCGTCACCCATCCCGATGTACAGCTTGCCGTCGGGACCGAACTCGATCATCCCGCCGTTGTGGTTGTTCTGCGGCTGAGGCACGGTCAGGAACACCGTGCCGGAGTTCGCCAACGCGACGTCGGGATTGGTGCTGACGCGGTACCGCTCGACGATGGTGGCGCCCGTGCCGATCGCGGTGTAGTTGACGAAGAAGTAGCCGTTGGCGGCGTAGTTGGGATCGAACGCCAGCCCCAGCAGTCCGCGTTCGCCGCCCGACGAGAGCTTGTTCAGTCCGCTCATCCCCAGGTCGAGGAACGGCGTGGGCACGATCTGGCCGTTGCGCAGGATGCGGATCTTGCCGCTCTGCTCGAGCACGAACAGCCTCAGGGGGTCGCCGGCGGGGGCCGTGGCGAAGGTGGGCTGGCTGAAGCCGTCGCCGACCAAGCGGGCGCGCAGGGACTGGGCGCTCGCGAGCGGCGCCAGCACGACGGCCAACAACAAGAACAAGAACTCGCGCATGGTGCAGAGCGAGATGGGGGATCCGCAGGCAGGATCCGTCTGGGGGAGGCGGAGGGGCGGCCCGACGTCGAGAACGTTTGGGGCCGCAACGAAAAGCGGCTCCTAGAGTACCGGGTGCGCAATGCGGCGGGCGCCCCTTCAGCGCAGTTCAGGGCAAGCTTCTTCGGGGCTTGCGAATTTCCTTCCGTAGGCGCCGCCGAAGCGCCCCGTGGCCCGAACTGGGGGCGCCTTGGCCCGCGCCAGCGCGTCCGCGAACTCAGGGCGTGACTTCGAACGAAAGCGCGTTCGTCAGTCCGATCGCCTGGGGCGAGAACGGGTCGCGGGACCAGTACTGCGCGAAGGCGTCGTCCCCGACCGCGAAGCCCCTGGCCGTGAGCCAAGCGTGTGAGAGCAGCGTGTCGAAGCTTCCGCTGCAATCGTCGACTCCGGCGTTGCCGCCCGCGTTCTGCACCGGCGCGCGCGAGACCGGCGGCGCCACGCAGAGGGTCCCGCCGTAGAACGGCGCGGAGAGCAGCGCGCGTCCGACGAACAGCAGTCCGTTGCGGTTGTTCAGCACCGAATTCGCGCGGATGCGGAAGTCGTCCGCGCCGCTCAGGCTCGGCGAGCCGCTCCAGGAGATGCTCGGCGTGCAGCCCAAACCGTTGACCTTCGCCGTGCAGTACGTCTGCGGCGCTGCGTAGGTGCTGTAGACGCGCGCGAACACGTCCGTCGAAATCCCCGGACCCTCGTAGGTGAAGACCACGTGGCCCGACGTGGCGTGCGCGGCGACGCTCGGCCGCCGTTGGTCGCCGACCAGGTCGGTGTTCACCACGAACTCCGCGCCGAGCCGTTGCAGGTCCGGCGCGAAGCGCTGCGCGCGCACGTCGCTCGTGCCGCTCGACCAGTCCTCCCAGACCACGACGAAGTTGCCGATCGAGTCCGCGGCGACGCGCGGGTTGCGCTGTGCGCCCGGCGTGGTCGTGTTGACATGGATCGGCGTGGGCGTGAGCAGCACTCCGTCGCGGTCGTACACCAGCGCGTAGATGCCCCAACTCTGGCCCTCGCGCGCGGCGTCTTCCCAGGCCACGAAGTAGCGGCCCGAGCCATCGGCCGCGACGCGCGGCTCGCGTTGATCGCCTGCGGCGGCAGCGCCCGTCAGCAGCGGCCACGGCGCGGCCTGCAGCGGCGTCGCGTCCGGCGCGTACAAGCGCGCCCACAAGTTCGTGCCGGTTCCCACGCCCTGGGCGCCCGAGTAATCGACGAACACCATCAGCATGCGACCGTCGGGCGCGATGGCCGGCGCGGTGTCGACCTGTGCGCCGTTGTCGAACGTGTTGATCCGGATGTCGGGCGTGGCGAACGTCCCGTCGGTGTTGACGACCCGGAACAGCGCGTCGCCGTCCCAGTCGCCCGACCAGGCGACGACCCAGCCGCCCGCCGGCCGCCGCGCGATCAGCGGTCGCCACTGCGACGCGGCGCCCACCTGGTTGATCTGGATCTCCGGGCCGAGCGGAACGCCGTTCACGTCGAGGATCCGCCCGAAGATGCCCATCTGCTCGCCGTCGTAGCCGTTGCGATCGGACCAGGCGATCAACTGGCGTCCGTCGGTCGCGAAAGCGGTTTCGGCTTCGTCCTGGATGTAGACCGAGGTGTTCGGGTTGCAGAACACGTCGCCGGTCAACGCGACGCCGTTGAGCGTGAACTGGCGCGCGCGGGGATCCTGCGCGGTGTTGAACGAAAAACCCAGGCGCGCTCCGTCGGGGCTGATGTCCACGCGCGACCAGTACTGGTTGAAGCTCGTGGAGGCGCTGACGAGAAAGGTCGGGCCGGCGGGGGAGAAATTGTCGTTTCCGGCCAGTGCGGGCGATGCAAGGAGCAGCGCAAAGGCGCCAGCGGATGCGGAGGGCGTGCGGGGCGTCGGCATGGCGTAGTGCAGAAATCCAGAGACTCTGGGGCGTGGGGTGCAGGGCGCAGCTCACGAGCTTAGCACCCCCTGCAGGCCGCGGTCGGCGGGCGGCGCTCCTTGCGGGGCGCGTCAAGGGCGGATAAACACAGGGGGGAATGTCAGCGCCTCGCACGCTCGATCGCTCCCCGCACGCGTCGGCGGAGCGGACGCCCGCAGGCGCGAGCGACCTGCCGCTGTGCGTGGTCACGGTGGTCAGCACCGAGGAGGAGTTCGACTGGACGGTGCCGTTTCGGCGCGAGGCGACCTCCGTCGAGGCGATGCGCTCGATCGGCGTCGGGCAGGCCCTGTTCGAGCGCTGTGGGGTGCGTCCGACGTATGTCGTGGACTATCCCGTGGCGAGCCACGAACCCGGCTGGCGCGAGTTGCGCGAGTTCGCGCGCGACGGGCGCTGCGAGATCGGCGCACATCTGCACCCGTGGGTGTCGCCGCCCTTCGACGAAACGCTCTCGCCGCGCCTGAGCTTTCCTGGCAACCTCGATCCCGCTCTCGAGCGCGCCAAGCTCGAGCGTCTGACGGAGACCCTGAGCGTCAATCTCGGCGTGCGGCCGCGCTGTTACCAGGCGGGCCGCTACGGATTCGGGCCGCACACGGCGCGCACGTTGCTCAGCCTGGGTTACGAAGTCGACTTCAGCGCAGCGCCGCCCTTCGACTACTCCGAGCAAGGCGGACCCAACTACCTGCACACGCCGACGCATCCTTGTTGGCTCGACCGCGAGCGACGGTTGCTCGCTGCGCCGGTCTCCGGCGCGTTCGTCGGTCGCGCGGGCGCCGGCGCGCCGGGCCTGTACTCGTTCGCGAGCTCCCGACCGGGAGTCGCTCTGCGGCTCCCCGGACTGCTCGCGCGCACGGGCTGGGTCGAACGCATGCGGCTGTCCACGGAAGGCCACAGCTGCGCCGACTTGGTCCGGCTGGTGGCGGCGTTGCGCGCGCGCGGCGAACGTGTGCTCGTGTTCAGTCTCCACAGTCCGTCCTTCGACGTCGGCGGCACGCCCTATGTGCGCACGGCGAGTCAGCACCGCGACTTGCTCGCGCAGACGCAGGCCCTGTATGAACATCTGTTCGGCGAGTTGAACGCAGTGAGCATGACCGCAAGTGAGTTGTTCAGCGCCCTGAGCGGTCAGCACCGCGTGGTGGCGACTCCGTGATCGTTCTGGGGCTTTCACCGCTCGACAAGGACTCGCACGCCTCGCTCGTGGTCGACGGGCGCGCGCTGTTCGCGGCCGGCGAGGAGCGTTTTTCGCGCGTCAAGCAACAGGCAGGCTTTCCAGCGCGAGCGATCGAAGCGGCGCTCGAGTTCGCCGGCGTGCGCGCCGCGGACGTCGACGCCGTCGCCTACCCGTTTCTCGACGCGGCGGGCGAGCGCGCGGCGATCGAGCGCGCCTTCGCGCAGGACGCCGCCTTCGAAGACGCCTTCGAGCCGCCGCCGCTCGAGCCGTTGCTCGCGCAAGCGCTCGCGCGCGTCCCCGAGCGCCGCGAACCCATCCATGGGCTGAGCGAGCCGAACTTTCGCATGCGCAAGGGCGCGGCGAAGGAGCAGTTCTACCGCCTCGCCGGCACAGGCCCGCGTGCGTCGCGCTTCGCCGCGCGCCGGATCGCCAAGGACTGGGCCGCACGCGCGATCGCCGACCACGAACACTGGCAGCGCGAGCTCGAGGCTGGGCTCGAGCGGCTTGGTCTGCGCGGCAAGCTCAAGCGCAGCGAGCACCATCTCTCGCACGCGGCCAACGCGTACTACGCCAGCGGTTTCGAGCGCGCGCTCGTCGTGACCCTCGACGGCTACGGCACCGGACTCGCCGGCTCGGTGAGCCTGGGAGAAGGCGGCCGCCTCGAACGCCGGCACGGTCAGCGCTTTCCTCACTCGCTCGGCAGCTTCTACGAGATGGTCACGAGCTCGCTCGGCTTCAAGCCCGACCGTCACGCCGGCAAGATCGTCGGCCTGGCGGCCTACGGCGATCCGCGCGTGCTCAGCGACGTGCTGCTCAGCCGCGTCGATCGTTCGCAGCCCGGCGAGTTCGCGATCTACCAGAACCTCAACCTGCACCTCTCGCGCCGGCTCGCTGCGGAGTTTCCGGTCGTGGACGTCGCCGCCGCGTACCAGCACGTGCTCGAGCGCCTCGCCTGCGGCTACGTGAGCGAGTGGATGAAGCGCACCGGCGCGCGCCACGTGGTGCTCTCCGGCGGCGTGACGGCCAACGTGAAGATGAACCAGCGCATCCACGAGCTCGAGGGCGTGGAGGGCTTGTTCGTGTATCCCAACATGGGTGACGGTGGCTGCGGCACGGGCCTCGCCATGCACTTGAGCTGGCCCGGAAGGGTCGGGGCGACGCTCGAGCACGTCTACCTCGGGCCCGGTTTCGACGAGGCGCAGATGAAGGCCGCGATCGACGAGGCCGGGTTGCGCGCCGAACGCCCGGCGGATTTTGCGGCGTTCGTCGCGCGCAAGTTGCACGAAGGCGTGGTCGTGGCGCGCTTCGACGGCCGCATGGAGTACGGGCCGCGCGCCCTGGGCAACCGCTCGATCCTCTACCACGGCCGCGAGCCCAAGGTGAACCAGTGGCTCAACCAGCGCCTGGGCCGCACCGAGTTCATGCCCTTCGCGCCGGTGACGTTGTGGGAGGCGGCTTCGAAGTGCTACGAGCGCGTGCGCGGCGCCGCGCATGCGGCTGAGTTCATGACCGTGACCTTCGACTGCACGGACTTCATGAAGCGCACCTGTCCGGCCGCGGTGCACGTGGACGGCACCGCTCGTCCGCAGCTGATCCGGCGCGAGGTCAATCCGGGCTACTACGACATCTTGAAGGAGCACGAAAAGCTCTCGGGCAGTCCGTCGCTCATCAACACGAGCTTCAACATGCACGAGGAGCCGATCGTGTGCTCGCCGCGCGACGCCGTGCGCGCGTTCCTCGACGGGCGCATCGACGCGCTCGCGATGGGGCCCTTCTACGTGACGAACCCGAACGCTGCGCGCTGAGCGTTCGGGCGCGCGTTCAGCGTTCGCGCCGGTCGAGATCTTCGACGCTGAAGTTGTGCGCCAACCCGAGCAGGCGCGCCATCTCGGTCGAGAAGTGGCGTCGGCGCAGGTAGGTCACGAGATAGTCGAGGAAGTCCAGCGGCAGCACCACGCCGTAGTACGTCAGCCACACGCCACGCGCAGTTGTTTCGCCCAGGAGCGGGGCGTCCCACGGACCGGCCGCGAGATCGAGTCCGGTCGCCACCGCAAGCGCCACCAACCCCACGTCGAAGTTGGTCAGTGCGGCGCGCAGCGTGACGAGGTCGAAGTGCAACTGGAACGCTTCGGGGCCGGACGTGCTGGCGCCCGTCGGGGCTGCGCCGCTCGAAGGACGCGGATGGACCGGCGCCGGAGTGCGCGGCGCGGCGTCGCCGTCTCGCGCACGTCGCAGCACGTCCTTGAGGAACAAGATCCCGGGGATCTCGATCAAGATCTTGCGCCACAGCGTGGCGGTGGCGGCGCAGAACGCGGCGCACAGCGGCCAAGCGGACTCCAATTCGATCCACAGTCCGACGCCGACGCCGAAAAAAGCGAGCGGCTTGATGAGCATGTGGAACAGGTAGTCGTAGTAACCCCACTCGACGTTGACGACCTTCTGCCAGCGCGCGACCTCGCCGTCGACGCAGTCGAGCACGTAGTACAGCACCAGAGAGCAGGCGCCGAGCAGCGCCCACGCGCCGCTCGAGAGTTGCAGCGCCGCCCCCGCGAGGCCGCACACGAAAAAGCCGACCGAGGCGTAGTTGGGGCTGACGCCGAAGTCGACGAACAGCTTGGTGATGACGAGCGAGGCGTGGTCACCGAACAACAGCCCGGCCACGTCGTTGCCCGCGCGGACCGGCCGCTGGCAAACCTCCCGCAACTGCCGCCAACTCGCCCCCATGGACGGTCAGCGGCGCACGAGCGGCCGGCTCGGGCTGAATGCGGAGAGGTTCTTCATAGGACCTTTGCAGTCTACTCCGGCGAAAGCGGCTCAGCGCCGGCGCAGCAGGCCGGCGAGCGCGGCGCGCACCTGCTCGCGGCCGTCGGCCGGCACGCCCATGCGCCACGCCGCCGGCAACCACAGGGCCAGCGCCAAAAACTTACCGGTGACGGGAGTAAGCGCGTCCGGCAGCGGCGCCAGCACCGCGAACGCCGCCAGCGCCGCTGCGAGCGCGCCGGGACCGAGCACGCGGCCCCAGGCGATGTCGAGCGGATAGACGTCGCGCGCGCGGGCGTGCGTGGCGACGCACAGCACAGCGAAGGTGAGCGTGGTCGCCACGGCCGCGCCGACGAAGCCGAGCGTGGGGAGCAAGACCAGATTCGCGAAGGCGTTGACGATCACCGCGGCCGCAGTGAGCAGCGGCAGAGCGCGCGTGGACTTGCAGACGTAGAAGCCGGTCTGGAGCAGTTGAAACAGCCCCCAGAACCAGTACCCGAAGGCCACCCAACCAAGAGCCGGCCAGGCGCGCTCGAAGCCGGCGCGCGAGCTCGCGAGCTCCACCAGTTCCTGCGCGAACAGTGCGGCGCACAACGCCGCCAGCGACATCACGAGCATGAACAGCGGAATCAAGCGGCCGATCAGTTCACGCTGTCTCTCGCGGTCCGCTATCGCGAAAACGAACGGGTACCAGATCAACAGGAACGGCCCGAGGACGAGGTAGTTGGGCGCGTAGCCGAGCTTGTAGGCCAGCGCGTAGAGTCCCAGCGGCTCCGCGCCGCACAGCGCGCCGACCAGGTAGCGGTCCAGCGAGTGGAGTCCGAACTGCAGGATGCCGTTGGGGATCAGCGGCGCTGCGTACGCGAACAGACTCGCGAACACGGCGCCGGAAAACGCGGCGCCGACGGCCGGCCAGTTGAGCGCGGTCAGCAGGAGCCCGAAGATCGCCTCGCTCGCGAAGATGGCCCACAGCAGGCCCTCGAGTCCGGCTTCGAAATGCACCAGGGCGACAACCTGCGCCGTGACTTCGAAGGCGAGCTTGGCGAGCGATAGCGCGCCGAAGACCACCGAGCGCTCTTGGGTCTGCAGCACCTTGTTCTGCAGTTCGCGGAGGGTCTGGAAGACGAAGATCCCCAGCGCGATGCGCGCCAGGTGCGGAAGGTCGGCCGCCTCGGTGGGAAGCAGCGGCGCCCAATGTTCCGCCGCCGCGCCGAGTGCGAGCGCGGCGAGCAAGGCCGCGCAGCCCACGGTGGCGATCGAGGTGCTGAGCACGCGCCGTCGCCGGAGCGGGTCGGCGTCGTCGAAGTACAGCCTCGACATCGCCGCGCTGATGTTGATGCCGCACACCTGCGCCAGCACCGCGAGCGTGATCGCCAGCAACTCGCGCGTCGCGAAGTCGGCCTCGTCGAGCCAACCGGTCGTCAGCGGGAGGAGCAGGAAGCCCGCGACGCGCCCCAACTGCTCGGCCACCGCGTAGATCAGCGTATGCTTCGAGAGCTTGGCGAGGGCTTGGCGCAGCACGGGGCGATCGGGATCGTCCGTCGCTCGCGCCGGCGATGCTCGGCGTGGGACGGCGCTTTGGGCCGAGTGTACGACCTGGAAAGTCGGCTACGGCGCCGGGTAGCGCGGGGGAACCCGGCCGGCGAGCCGTCGTCCGCCTCGGAGCGGCCGACTTTGGTCGGGGGCTGGAGACGCCCCGGATCCACCCGTGCATCGCACGGGCTGCGACCCGCAGCCGAGGTGCGAAGCGCCTTTCCGTCGCGCCCGCGGCTCGAGTCCGCGGCTCGAGCCGAACAGGGGCGCTGCTCAGTACCGGCGAACCACGCCGATCACGATGCCACGCACTTCCACGCTGGCGGCGTAGATCGGCTTCAGCGCCATGTTGGAAGGCTGCAGCCGCCAGCCCGACTTCTCGCGGTACAGGCGCTTGAGCGTGGCCTCTTCGTCGGGAAGCACCGCGACGACCAAGTCGCCGTCGACCGCGTTGGAGCGTCGCTCGACGAGCACGATGTCTCCGTCGTGGATGCCGTCGTCGATCATCGAGTGGCCGCGCACACGCAGCGCGTAGACGTCGCGATCGCTCGGCACGATGTCATCCCAAGCAAGCGGCTCGGGATGTTCGACGGTCTCGATGGGCACTCCAGCGGCGATCCGACCGAGGATCGGCACGGAACCGGTGGGGACCTCGTCCTCCGCAGGGCGATCGACGACGACCAAGCCGCGCGAGACGTGCTTGGCCGTGCGTTGCAGTGCGCCCTTGCGCTCGAGTTCGGCGACGTGCCCGAAGATCGTGACCTTGTTCACGCCGAAGTGCTGCGCCACTTCCTCCAGAGTCGGGCTGTAGCCGCGTTCGGTGGCGTAGTCGCGGTAGAAGGCGAGGATCTCGTGCTGACGTCGGGTGAGCGGGGCCGATTTCGTGGCCATGGTCTTGGTCTTGGCGGGCGCTAGCGCGGGTTGCGTGGGCTGTGCTGGTGGTGCTGGCTGTTCTTGGTGTGCCGGAGCAGGAGTTGGGCTGCGGCAGTGTTCGTGGCTGAAGCCGGAGCTGTGGCGCTGGCTGCAGTGGTGGTTGCTGCTGTCGTTGCGGTGGCAGTGTTGTGCCGCGCAGCCCGAAAGCAATCCGAGAAGTTGTGCGACCAACCAGAGCTGGAGCGGAGCCTTGAGCGCAGTCGGGATTGGGGCCCAGATGGGCGCCCAGATGGGGGCCCAGGCCGCGGCCCAGATTCGCGCCCGCCCCCGCGCCGACTCGGCACACGGCTGCGGCGGGTGAGGCCGGGTGCTGGAGCAGAGCGCGAGCACCGGCTTCAGAGCATGAAGAGCAAAGCGAGCAGGGACGTGAACACCGCGGCGCTGGCCCATTCGCTCGTGGCCCAGTTCGTCGCCCACTCGCGTGTCAGCGCGTCGCACCTCGTCGAGTCAGCGCCGGCCGCAACCGCCGCTCCCGGGCTGTTCCCCAGGGGGGCCGTGTTGGCCGCACCGCGCCGGATCGTCGAGCCGGTCGGCAAATCAGCGCGTTGGGACGCGCCGGGGCCGGTGGTTGCGCCTTCGAGGCTGCTCCACGCGTTCGCGAGGAGCTGTTCGCACTTGGCGAACGCTCGCCGGGCCTCCGACAGCACCGTCTGGGGAGTGCGCCGAGCGTGGTTCGTGAACTCGCGCCGCAAGGTGCTCCGGAACGCGGCGATCGGCGCGCTCCAGCCCGCGCCGTCCGAGATGCGAGGGAGCTTCCATTCGCCTTCGGCATCCAGCGCGGGTTCGCGAGGGCCGATCTCCCGTTCGCGCCAGCGCGCGCCCGGGACGCTGTCGTCTCCCGTTCCGTCGAACCGTCGAGCGCCGAGCACCGACGTTAAGGCCCGGTCGACGAGAGGGCGTGTCCAGCGCGGTGTGGCCGCGTGCTCGAGCGCGCCGGTCCGTTCGGGCGTCGACACGCTGCGCAGCGACGGAGCGCCATCGAGCGGCTCGCCCGTCAGCTGGCCGTCAGCGCTCGTCGCAGTGAGCGGGCCCGGGATTTCGCTCCCGACGTCCTCGGAGCACTCGGGCTTGCCGTCGCCGGATTCGCGCTCGACGTTCACGCCACCGATCCGCGAGCTCGCGGAGGCATCCGAACTCGAACTGGGGCTTCGCGCTGCGCTCGTCCGACGAGTCGGCGTCCAGCGCGTGACGCCCACGACGCCGACGACGCCGACGACGCCCACGACGCCGGCGGGGGCCGAACGGTCCGGGGCCATCAGCAGCGACAGGGCGACGCTTCCCGCCGGACCGCTCCGTCCCTCGAACTGGCGTCGACTGAAGCCGACGGCCCGCGCCAACTCGCCGCGCACCTTCGCGGCCGGCGGCCACTCGCGCGCCAGCTCCAACCTCGCGGGGGCCGCGCCGTTTCGGCGGGCCGAACCCACGACCGGCTCGTTGACGTCAGGACGGGAGGGGGCGACGTGCTGGATCTGCATGGTTCGTTCTCCTGTGGCGGCCGCGTGCGAAGCGTCCCGACCACCCCGCGCCGTGCGTCGCCAGCATCGACGCCCGAAGGTTGGGAGCCGTTCGGGGCTGCTGGCGAGTGTCGGGCTTGGTGGAGATCGGGCCGCTGGAGGTCGAGACCCCGGGTCGAGCACCCACCGCGCGCGGCGGCGCGGTGGGTCCCACGTCTCTCTCAGTCCGGGAGTAGAGCACGGTGTTCGGTGGACTGCACGAACAAAACGCCAAAAATCGGCCTAAGCTGGTACGGCGATGCCCACCAAAGGCCGCTGAGATGGCTTTCGGCAGGCAAAAGCGGGCCGTACGGATGTTCGGGTAGACCCCGAAAACGCGTCGGCAGGGGGCTTGGCTCCCGCGCGCCGGGAGTTTCTCGTCCGGCGCGGGCCGTGCCCGTTGCGCCGGTGTCGCTGGCGTACACTGCTACGCTCGATTTCGCGGCCATCGCCACCTCATGGACAGACCCCAGACCTTCGACTTCGAACTCCCGCGCTACCTGGCTCCGTTCCAGGTCAATCGCCTTCCGACCTACCGCTTCGACGTGCTGGTCCTGGGCAGCGGAGTCGCCGGGTGCAGCGCGGCGATGGCGGCAGCCGCAGCCGGAAGCTCGGTTGCGATCCTCGCCAAGGACGAGTTGGCGGAGACCAACACCTACTACGCCCAAGGTGGCGTGGCGGCGGTGCTGGGGCCTGAGGACTCCTTCGAGGCGCACCTGGCCGACACGGTCGAGGTGGGTTGCGGACTGTGCGACACGGACGCTGTCGATCGCATCGTGCGCGGCGGGCCGGCCGCGATCGAGACGCTGATCGCCGCCGGCGTCGCGTTCGACCGCGGCGCGGCCGGAGAGCTCGACCTCTCGCGCGAAGGTGGCCACAGCCACGCGCGCATCGTGCACGCCGGGGGCGCCGCCACCGGAATCGAGATCCAGCGCGCCCTGGCGGATTCGGTGCGGCGCACGCCGGACATCGCGCTCTTCACCGGGTGCTTTGCGATCGACTTGATCTCGGGCGCCAACGGCCGCGTGATCGGCGTGCTGGCGTGGAGCGCGCGCAGCGAGTTGGTGCTGTTCTCCGCCGCGCAGGTGATCCTCGCCACGGGCGGAGCGGGGCAGCTGTTCCGCGAAACCACCAACCCCGCGATCGCGACCGGCGACGGTGTGGCGATGGCTGTGCGAGCCGGCGCCGTCGTTCGGGACATGGAGTTCTTCCAGTTCCACCCCACGTGCCTGTACATCGCCGGCGCGGCGCGCGTGCTCGTAAGCGAGATCGTGCGCGGCGCGGGCGGCGTGCTGCTCGACAAGAACCGCGTGCGCTTCATGCCCGAGTACCACGAGAAGGCGGAACTCGCTCCGCGCGACGTCGTGAGTCGGGCGTGCTTCCGGCGCATGGTCGAGACGAACGACACGAGCGTCTACCTCGACCTTTCGGGGCTCGAGCGCGATCCTCACCAGCTGTTCCCGCACATCAGCCGCATCTGCCAGTTCTTCGACATCGACATCAAACGCGATCCGATTCCCGTGCGCCCCGGCGCGCACTACATGGTGGGTGGGATCGCAGTGGACGCTGACGGGCGCACTAGCGTGGCCGGCCTGTGGGCCGTCGGCGAGTGCTCGAGTTCGGGGCTTCACGGCGCCAACCGCATGGGCTCGAATTCGCTGCTCGAGGGGCTCGTGTGCGGCGCCCGCGCGGGCGAGCGCGCGGCCGCCGACGCGCGGGATTTCCCGCTGATTCCGATCGAACCGCGGATGCGCGTCGAGCGCGCGCGCGGCTCCAGCGACGTGCGTCTTGGCATCCAGGACATGACCTACTCGCTCAAGAGCCTGATGTGGCGGCAGATGGGCATCGTGCGCAGCGGCGCGGCGATCACCGACGCCGAGAGCAAGCTCGAATTTTGGTCGCGCGCGGTCGATCGGCTCGCGACGCCCGATCCGCGTGCGGTCGAACTGCAGAACATGCTCACCATCGCGCGCCTCGCAGCGCTTTCGGCGCTTGCCCGCGAGGAATCGCGCGGCACGCACTACCGCGAGGACTTCCCCGAGCCGCGCCCGGCTTGGCGCGCCCACACGGTGCTCGCGCCGCGCTCGGACGCCGAGGGCGTGCGCAGCGTGACGCTCAGCCGCGACCGCGTGCGCGAGTCGGTGGGCGCACGATGAGCGTCGAGCGCGAAGCGGCGGCCCGATGAGCAAGCAGCTCAAGTCGATCCGCCCCCCGCGGGAGCGCATCCTGGTCTGCGGGGTGCTGTTCAACGGACAGCATCTCGAACACGGCGGCCCCCTGACCGAGTTGCGCGCGTTGATCGGCGCCGCGGGCGCCGAGCCCGTCGGTTCGGGAATCGTGCAGCAGCGCGCGTTGCCCGACCCGAGCACGCTCATGGGCAGCGGCAAAGTCGAAGAGATCGGCGCCGAGATCCAGGCGCTGGGACCGGACGCCGTGGCCGTCGACAACGACCTCTCGCCGGCGCAGATCCGTAACCTCGAAAAGGCTTGGCGCGTGCGCGTGCTCGACCGCTCCGAGGTGATCCTCGACATCTTCGCGCGCCGGGCGCAGACGCGGCAGGCCAAGCTACAGGTCGAGCTGGCTCAGGCGCAGTACGTGCTCCCGCGCTTGCGGCGCATGTGGACGCACCTCGAGCGCACCGAAGGCGCGGTTGGCGCGCGCGGCCCGGGTGAGACGCAGCTGGAGACCGACAAGCGTCTGCTGCGGCGCCGAGTGGTGGAGCTCAAGCGCGAGTTGCACGAGATCGAGACGCGGCGCGCGCGCGAAGTGCGCTCCCGCACCGAGCAATTCACCGTCGGCCTGGTGGGCTACACCAACGCGGGCAAGTCTACCCTGCTCAACGTGCTGACCGGCGCGGAGGAACTCGCCGCCGACATGCTCTTCGCGACGCTCGACACGCGCACGCGGCAGTGGAAGTTGCGCGACGGGCGTTTGGTGCTGCTCTCCGACACCGTCGGCTTCCTCCAGCGCCTTCCGCACCACCTCGTGGCGTCGTTCCACGCCACGCTGGAAGAAGCGGTGCACGCGGACCTTCTGCTGCACGTCGTCGACGCCTCGCACCCCGACGCGGTCCAACAGTTCCGCGCCGTCGAGGAGGTGCTCAACCAGATCGCCTCGACGCAGCGCGATGAACTGGTGGTGCTGAACAAGATCGACGCCGCTCCCGATGCGGCCGCGCTCGAGTGGCTCGCGCGCGACACCGGCCGCGATTGGGTGGCGCTCTCGGCGCGCACCGGACAGGGGCTCGACGCGCTGCACCGCCTCGTCGCTTCGCGGCTCGACGAGCGCTCGGTGCACTGCGAAGTCGACCTGCCGGTCACCGACGGCCGCACGCTGGCGGCGTTGCGTCGACTGGCGAGCGTCCTCTCGCAGCGCATCGTCGACGACGAGCGCTTGGTCCTCGAAACTCGCATACCCGCCGCCGTTTACGGTGCGCTCGTGCGCTCCGCGCCGGCCGATGCGCGCTTCACCGTGCTCTCGCCGTTCGGCGGCGACTTGAACGCCTGGCCGCGCGCCGTGGAGTAGCGCACGCCGCTCACTGCCCGACCAGCACGTCGAGCGGCGGGAGGTGCAGTCGCTGTCCGACGCTCAGTGCGTCCGGGCTGCTCAGTGCGTTGTAGGCCGCGAGGACGGCGAGCATCGACTCGTTCGCTTGGCCGTAGTGCTCGCGCGCGATCGACGAGAGGCTCTGCCCAGCTTCGACGATCAACTCGTAGTCGTCGAGGTACTCCGGCAACGGCGTTTGTGCGGGCCCGAAGCTCTCCACGCCGGACTCGGAGTCGCTCTCTGCGTACTCGTGTTCCAGCGCGGCCGGCTCGAGCGGTGCGGGGACTCGGCCCGACGGACGGCCGATCGTGACCACGGCCCAGCCGGCGAGCACTTCGCCGCTCTCGGTCTGCGCCAGTTCGCCGTCGCGGATGGCTTGCGCCCGCGCGCGTTCCGCTTCCAGTGCGGCGACCTTGTTGGATTGCCATGCCGCTGCGGCGCCGAAGGCCACAGCGATCCCGAGGAGGAGCAGGACGGTTCTCATGAAGACGGCGCGCGAGAGACTAGCTCTCGCGCGCCGTCGGATCGACAGGCCGTGCCGTTTGCGTCAGGAAGCCGCGCCCTGCGGGGTGCGCGGCGTCTGAGCGGACTTGGCTTCCTCGGCGAGCGCGCGCTGGTGGCGCTCTTCGAACCACACGAACACCGGCGCCGCGACGTAGATGCTCGAGTACGTGCCCACCAGCACGCCGAAGGTCAGCGCGAAGGCGAAGCCTTCGAGCGCGTTGCCCGTGTCGAAGTTGAAGATCAGGATCACGAGCGACGCCATGATCGTCGTGCCCGAGGTGATGACCGTGCGCGACAGCGTCTGGTTGACCGACAGGTCGCAGATCTCGAGCAAGCTGCCCTTGACGCGCGGCAGGTTCTCGCGGATGCGGTCGAACACGATGATCGTGTCGTTCAGCGAGTAACCCAGGATCGTCAGGAAGGCCGCGATCATGGTCAGGTTCATCTCGATCCGGATCCACGGCGCGATGATCAGGAACGCGACGGCGGCGAGCGTGAAGAGCACGTCGTGCAAGTCGGCGATGAGCGCTCCCCAGCCGTAGCTGTACTCGGCGAAGCGCACGCGGATGTACAGCAGGATCGCCAGCGACGAGAAGAACAGCGCGATCAGCGCGGAGTCGCGCAGCTCGCCGACCACCTGGGCGCCGACGATGCTCGTCTCGGGGATCGGCTCGGCGAGCTTCAAGGCCCGTCCGGTGCTGTCGTTGTTGTCGCCGTTGAACTGCGCCGCGATCGCGCTGCGCAGCGCATTCGCGTCAAGGCTCAGCGGCGCCGTACCGGTCACGACGAGCACGTCCGCTCGGCCTGGCCGCGGCTGAACCGTTGCGGTCTCGAGGCCGGCGGTCTTGAGGCGCGCCTCCACGTCGGCCGGCGCGTGCTCGGCCTCGAAATACAGCGCGGCGTTGACCGTGTTGGCCGTACCTTCGACGCGCGCGTCGAGTTCGATCGGCCCCTTCTGCAGCTTGTCGCCGACCGCGATAGCGATCGCTTGCGCGAACTGCTGCTGGGCGTCGCCGCCAGCGCCTTCGTTGGCGCCCTTTACGGTGATGCGGAACTCGCGCGCGAGACCCTCCGCGTTGCGGCTCGCCGGAAGGTCGACCACGTCCGCGCTGGCCAGCGCACCCCCGGCTTGTTTGACGAGCGCCTCGAAGCTGTCCTTGTCGAGCGGCTGCTCCGTGCGGACCTTCGCGGTCGCGCCGCCGAGGAAGTCGATGCCGAACTTCTGCTGATCGTCCTCGAGCAGGAAGCCCACCACGCCGGCCACGGTGATCGCGACCGACAGCGGCAGCACGATCTTGCGCTTGTCCATGAACTTGAAGTTCGTGCGCTCGAAGAAGCGCCGCATCTCCCACTGCTGCAGGCCCTTTTGCGCTTGGAAGTGCACCAGCACGCGCAGCACGACGAGCGCGCTGAACATGGTCGCCACGATGCCCAGTGAGAGCGTGACCGCGAAGCCGCGGATCGTGCCCGTACCGACGTTGTAGAGGATGATCGCGGTGATGAGCGTCGTGATGTTGCCGTCGACGATCGCGCTCATCGCGTTGGTGAAGCCGTCCTTGGCCGCCTGGAGCGGCTTGCGGCCCTTCTCCTGTTCTTCCCGAATGCGTTCGAAGATCAGGATGCTCGCGTCGACCGCCATGCCGATCGTGAGCACGATGCCGCCGATGCCCGCCAGGGTCAGCGTGCCGTTCAGGACGACCATCATGCCCAGCATGAGCACGAGGTTGAAGATCAGCGCGAGGCTCGCCATGACGCCCAGGCTGCGGTAGTACCAGCACAGGAAGCCGACGATGATTGCGAGAACCACCAGGCCGCCGTAGACGTTCTTGCGGACGTAGTCGTCGCCGATCGAGGCGCCCACGACTTCGGCGGCCTCGAGTTGCGGACGGACCTTCAGCGATCCCGAACGCAAGATGCGGATCATCGCGTCGCGCTCGGCGAGGCCGAAGCGGCCTTCGATATAGGATGCGCCGTACAGCGCTGCGTTGACGTTGGGCGCGCTGACGACTTCCTCATTGATCACGATCGCCATCTGGCGGTCGATGATGCGCTGCGTGAAGCGGCCGAACTGGATGCGCTTGTTCGCCGACATCTCGAAGCCGACGGCCGGGAAACCGGTCTGGTCGGTGGTCGGGTTGACTTGCGCGAGGTCGCCGCCCGAGAACGCCTCGGACTCCGATTTGGGGAGTGCGCAGGCTGCGAACGGCAGATCGGGCGTGCTGGCCTGGCTTTTCGGATCGGGAAAGAACGCGATTCCTGGCGGCGGGCCACCCTGGTCGGCGGGCAGTGCGTTGAACAGGCGGATGGGGGCGTTGGTGTTGGCCGGGTTGTCCCGCCAAGCCTGGAGCTTGTTGCGCGCCGAGGTCGAGTCCGAACCGGCGGTGCGGAAGTCGTCCTCCGAAGCGATCGCGTAGAAACGCAGGTCGCCGAGGTTCTCCACCGCGGCCTTGATTTCATCGGCCGCCACCAACGTGACGCGCGAGCCGGCCGCGTGGGCCGCGGGCGTCGTGCCGTTCTCGCCGCGCGCGACGATCTGAAGCTCGTTGCCGTTGCGTCGCGCATAGCGGAGGTCTTCGCCGTTGACGCGCACGATCGACTCGACGTTTTCGAAGCCCAGCAGCGTGGACTCCTCACCGGCGAGCAGGAGCGGCGGTAGGCCGTCGGCCGGCACGTCGTTCGCAAGGCTGGAGACTGCCGCCGCAGCGCCGCGGCGCGCAGCGGCGGGCACGGCGACTTCGATGCGGTCGGTCCCGAGCGGGCGGATCACCGCTTCCTTGGTGCCGTCCGGATCGAGGCGCTCGCGGATGATCGCGATCTGCTGGTCGAGGATCTGGGCCTGCGACTCGTCGGCGCCGATGGCGCCGCTCGCCCGCGCGGCTTCGAAGTCGAACTTGTAGACACGCCGCTCACCGCCGGCGATGTCCAGTCCCAGCGGGAACGGCGGGGTCCCGGAGAGCAGCGGCTTGCCCACGAGCAGGACGAGCGAACCGAGCAGCAGCGCGACGATCAGCGCGACCTTGCGACCTACGTTTTCGACCATGAAACGATCAGCTCACTTGCTAGGCGTGGTGTGCGACGCCCGGCGAGTGCGATGGGCGCGCGGAAGACGCTCTCGAGAGGCGCAGCGAGCGCGCCCGACAACCGGACGCGCTCTGCACAGCGGGGAAGTTCAGCTCAGCGGGATATTCAAGCAACTGCGGTAGGGACCACGAAGGTTGCGAAGGGCGGTAGCGCGACGCATGGCAAACCACTAGGGGCAAGACCACACGGACGCACCCGCCAGCCTTCTCAGGCCTGGGGCGCGTCCGCCTCGGCGCCGGCTTCGCCTTCTTCCTTCTCTCCGAACACCTCGCGCAGGCGGGTCTTCTTGCCGACGCGGTCGCGCAAGAAGAACAGCTTCGCGCGGCGGGTTTCGCCGTGGCGAACCGAGACGATGTCCTTGACGCGCGGGTTGTGCAGCGGGAACACGCGCTCGACCCCCTCGCCCTGGACGATGCGGCGCACCGTCACGGTGCGGCGGATTCCGCGCCCGTTTTGCGCGATGACCGTCCCGATGAACAGCTGCACGCGCTCCTTGTCGCCTTCCTTGATCAGGTAGTGGACCTCGACGGTGTCGCCGATACGCACTTCCGGGAGGGTCTTCTTGCCCAGTTCTTGTTCGATCGTCTGAAGGCGGTGCATGGCAGGTTTTCGGTGGGCTTGGTTGGATGGAGATGTGCGGTCGCTGGGAGCGCCTCGAGGTTGCGCCCGTGGGGCGCGCTTCGAGTTTCAGCGTGTTCTTGTTCCAGCGAAGGCCGTGGGAGGCCCAGCGCGCGTGGAGCGCGCCGTTGTCGGCTGGAGGGGGGTGTTCTTCGGTTGGTGGTGTGCGTTCTTGGAGCGCGTCCCGGGGGCTTGTTCGCGGGGGCTTGTTCGCGGGTGCGTGTCCGTCGGCGGCTCAGCGCTGCGGATCGCGCTCGTGGTCGACCTCGCGCCCGCGGTCCGGCGCAGCTGCGCGGCGTGCGTCGCTGGGCTGGCCGGCGAGTTGACCCGCGGGCTGGCCCGCAAGTTGACCCGCAAGTTGACCCGCGCTCTGGCCGCCGACCAGGTCGGGGCGGCGTTCGCGCGTGCGCTCGAGCGCCGCGGTGGCGCGCCAGCGCTCGATCTGGCCGTGGTTGCCCGAGAGCAGCACCGCGGGAGCCTCGCGGCCGCGCCAAGTGCGCGGACGAGTGTAGTGCGGGGTGTCGAGCACACTGGCGGGCGCGCCGCTCGGTGCGAGATCCGGGGTACGCGCCGTTCCGGCGTCGGTCGGCGAGGCGCTGCTGGAGCCGGTCGCGAACGAGTCCTGGCGCGCGGATTCTTCGTGGCCGAGCACGCCCGGCAGCAGGCGCGCCACGGCTTCGACCACGCACAGCGCGGGCAATTCGCCGCCGGCGAGCACGAAGTCGCCCAGCGAGATGCGCTCGAAGTCGAACGCCTCGAGGACGCGTTCGTCGAAACCTTCGTAGCGGCCGGCCAGGAGCAGGACGCGCGGCTCTTGGGCCAGGTCGGCAGCGAGCTGGGCGGCGTACGGCTGGCGGAACACGCGGCCGGAGGGGCACAGCGCGATGCGGCGAAACCTGCCGTGGCGCGCTTCGAGCCACTCGATGCACTCCGCGATCGGCTCGGCTCGCAGCAGCATGCCCGGGCCGCCGCCGAAAGGGCGGTCGTCAACCGTGCGGTGGCGATCGCGCGTGAAGTCGCGGAAGTCGATCACCTCAGTGCGAAGCAGGCCGCGCTCGCGCGCGCTCCCCAGGATGCTCGCGCCCAAGTAGGGCTCGATGGCCTCGGGAAAGAGAGACAGAATGGCAAAGAACGGCACAGGGCCCCCCTGCGGAAAGGGCCGAATAGGGTATGTCCGGCGCGCGGGAGCGTCAAGGCGGCGGCGGGCAGCGCGCCGCCGCTGCGGACCGGCCACGCGCCGTCCGCGGTCGGCGGCGGGGGGCTGCTGGCCGTCGACGGGCTGGCGCGGCCGCCCCAGACGCTACGCTGCTCCGCGATGTTCACCGGGATCGTAGAGGGGCTGGGCCACGTCGTGCGCCTGGAGCGGCGCGGGGCCGGAGCGAGGCTCGAATTGGCCCCGCCGGCGTTCGAGTTCGCGGCCGCAGCCGGGGACAGCGTGAGCGTGTCCGGCTGCTGTCTGACCCTCCTGGCGGCGGCGGATGGCCGCACGCCGCTGGTCTTCGATCTGTCCGAGGAGACCCTGCTGCGCACTTGGCTGGGCGAACTCAGGCCCGGGTGCGAGGTCAACCTCGAGCGCGCGGTGCGCCTGGCCGACCGGCTCGGCGGGCACCTCGTCTCGGGCCATGTCGACGGGCTGGGCAGCATCGAGGCGGTCGAGGACCGCGGCGACGGCGGGCGGTGGCTGCGCGTCCGCGTCCCGCCGCCGCTCGAGCGCTACCTCGTGCCCAAGGGAAGCATCACGGTCGACGGCATCAGTCTGACGGTAGTGGAACCGCAGGGGCCCAGCTTCGCCGTGGCCGTGATTCCCGCAACGCTCGAGCGCACGACGCTGGGCGCCGCAGCGGCAGGGCAGCCCGTCCACCTCGAGGCGGACATGATCGGCAAGTGGATCGAGCGCCTGCTCGCGGCGCGCGGATCGGGCGCGTGAGGGGCCCTGCGCGTTGAAGCGCTCGCTCGCCGACATCGGAATCTCGGGGCTGCTCGCGGCCGCCGCGGTGGTCATGGGGTTCGACATCCTGCTCCCCACCAAGCTCACCGCGCTCGTCGTGAGCGCCACGATGCTCGTGGTCGTGATGCTCCTCGCGCGCGACGCCTTCGCGCGCCTAAGGCACGGGCGCGGACTCGGTCAGCTCGTGCGACTGGAAGTCGGTCTGCTGCTCGCGTGTTTCGGCCTCGCGGCCGTGCGCGGCACGATCGCGCTGCGCGCGTTGGACCGCTCGCTGACGGCCGCCGAGGGGGAAGCAGCGCGGCTGTACGACGCGCTGTTCCTAGGCCTCGCCATGTTGTCGGGCGTCGGGCTGATGAAGTCGCCCGTGTTCGCACGCTGGCTGCTGCGGCTGGGGCAGCGCCCGCCGCTGCTGCTCGCGTCGAGCTTCGCCGTGATGATCCTCGTCGCGACGCTGCTGCTGTGCCTGCCGCTCTCGGTCGAGAGCTTCGAGGACATCCGGCCGTTGGACGCGCTGTTCACGGCGACCAGCGCGGTGTGTGTGACGGGGCTGGCGGTCAACGAGATCTCGACGACCTACACGTCCTTCGGGCAGACCGTGATCCTGCTCGCGATCCAGTTCGGCGGCATCGGCATCATGACGATCGCCGCAGTGGCGCTCGCGCTGCGGAGCGACACCTCGCTCGGCGCTCAGGCTCAATACGCTTCCTTGTTCGAGGCGGGCAGCCTCGGCGAGCTGCGCGGGCAGGTCTACACCATCACCACGACCACGCTGGCGATCGAAGCGCTCGGCGCGCTCGCGCTGTGGCTGTTGTGGAAGGACAACCCGAACTTCACGGGGCGTTCGGTGCTGTGGCTGGCGGTGTTCCACTCCGTGTCCGCCTTCTGCAATGCGGGTTTCGCGCTGTTTCCCGGCAACTTGGCGCGCTTCACCGGCGACGCAGCGACGCAGCTGGTGATCATGGCGCTGATCGTCACCGGTGGAATCGGTTTCCCCGTGTACCACGGGCTTTTGCGCCGGGCGAAGCTGCGCACGCGCGCCTGGCTCGACCGCACGAGCTACGACGCCGCCCGGACCGACCTCGGTACGCATACAGTCGTGCGCACCACGGCGCTGCTGCTCGGCGGCGGCGCGCTCGGCTTCTTCGTGCTCGAGTGCGTCGGTGCGTTCGCCGGGCTCGACTGGAGCGAGCGTGTGCTCGCGGCGCTGTTCGCCTCCGTCACCACGCGCACCGCGGGCTTCAACACGCTCGACTTCGCGAGCTTCTCCGAGACGACCGTGCTGCTCACGCTCGCGCTGATGTTCATCGGAGGCAGCCCAGGCTCGACCGCCGGCGGCGTCAAGACGACTACCGCCGCTGTGCTGTTCGCCAGCTTTCGCGCCGAACTGCGCGGAGAGCAACCGACGCTCGCGCGCCGCGCGATCTCCGCCAAGTCGATCCAGCGCGCGAGCGCCGTGACAGCGATCTCGCTCGCATTGGTCGCTTCGATGGTGGCGCTGCTCACGCTGATCGAGAGCCACTCCTTCGTCGAACTGCTGTTCGAAACCGTTTCGGCGTTCGGCACGGTGGGGCTCTCGCTGGGAATCACGAGCGAACTCACCAGCTGGGGGCGCGTCGCGATCATCCTGACGATGTTCATCGGCCGCATCGGGCCCATGGGCGTCGCGTTGGCGGTGGGCGACTCGCGCGAACGCCGACGCTTCACGCTTCCCGAGCACGACGTGCAGATCTGGTGACACTCTCGAAGAGGGCCTGATGCAAAAGCGCAGATTTCTGGTGATCGGTCTGGGCCGTTTCGGCTCCGCGGTGGCGGTCGGGCTCTCGAAGGCCGGCTGCGAAGTGGTCGCCGTCGACCACTTGATGGAGTACGTCGAAGCCGTGAAGGAGCGCGTGGCCTACGCGATCCAACTCGACGCGACGAACACCGACGCCTTGCGCTCGATCGACGCGCGCTCCTGTGAAGCGGCGATCATCGCCATGGGCGGCGATTTCGAGGCGTCCGTGATGAGCGTGGTGGCGCTCAAGGACGCCGGTGTGCTGCGCGTCATCGCGCGGGCGCGCGACGGGCGACAGGCGCGCGTGCTGCGTTCGGTCGGGGCGGCCGAGGTGCTCGAGGTCGAAAGCGAAGTGGGCCGCCAGCTCGCCGAGCGCTTGTTCCAGCACAGCGACTCGAAGCCCGACGCCTGAGTCAGATGCCGGCGAACAGGATCGCCGAGAAGGTCGTCAGCGGCGCGGCCTCGCGGTACTCCTCGAGCGTGCGCGTGAGGATCCCGAGCGCGCGGCTGACTTCGTCGTAGAGCGCGCGGTCCATCACCAGCTTGCCGAGCGTGCCTTCCGCGTTGCGCAGCGCGCCGGTGGCCGCGCTCAGATCGTCGGCGACCTTGCTGAGCTTGCCGTACAGCTCGTCGTTCGAGATCAGCTTGCCGACGGTGCTGTTCTCGATGTTCTCCGTCGCCTTCATGACGCGCTGGAAGAGTTCGTCGTCCTCGATGAACTTCCACAGCGTGCCGTCGGCTTGGTTGATGCGTTCGGAGATCTGCTTGATCTGGTTCACGGCGTCGGCGACTTCCTGCGCCAGCTGATCGTCCTTGGCGAGGCGGCCGATCACGCCCTTGCCGGACTGCACGTCGCCGGTGAAGCCCTTGAAGTCGACCGTGATCTGCTCGAGGTTCGTAGCGATTTCGGTGAACTTGCCGGCCAGGTCCTCGTCGGTGGCCAGGCGCCCGAGCACGCCCTTGCCCGCGCGCACGTCCGCGGTCAGCGCCTCGATGTTGGCGAACGACGACTTCGCCGCCGCCACGCCTTCGCGCAGCTCGTTCGCCATCGCTTCGTCGCGCAGCAGCTTCCCGACCGTTCCGACGCCGGCGCGCGCGTCGGCCACGATGGTCTGCAAATCCTCGATGGTCTGCGTGAGCTTGGCGCTGTTGTCGTCGACCAACTTGCCGAGCCCGTCGAGCGCGCCGCCCTTCACGCGGCCGGGGAGTGCGCTCGCGGTCGACACCGGCGCTCCGCTCGCCGGACCGGGGTCGATGTAGACCTGCTTGCCGCCGAGCACGGTCGCATCGGCGATGAAGATGTCGTAGCCCTCGCGCAGTTGCACGGCGTGGTCGAGCGCGAGCGTCACCGTGATGCGCCGCTCGATCGGGGCCTGCGGATCGTAGGCGAGCATCTGCACGCGACCGTCGCGGATGCCCGCGACCAGCACCGAATCGCCCTTGCGCAGGCCGTTGGCCTCGGTGAAGTGCGCGACGATCGTGTGGCGTTCCTTGAAGAGCGAGAAGTCGGTGAGGAACAGCGTGTAGATGCCGAGCACCAGCAGCACGATCAGGAAGAACGCGCCGAGCAGGACCTGTCGTTGAGTGTTCATGGCGGTGGCGAACGGGGAGGTCAGTCGAGCTTGTCGCCCAGGAAGCGCACCAGGCGCGGTTCGGCGGAGCCGATGAATTCCTGCGGAGAGGACACGAAGTTGAGCTTGCCGCCGTCGAGCAGGCCCACGCGATCGGCGGTCGTGCGCACGCAGCCGATGTGGTGGGTGACGATCAGCGAGGTGACGTGCAGCTGCTGCGCGAGGTCGCGCATCAGGTGGTTGATCGACGAGGAGATCTCTGGGTCGAGCCCGGCGGTCGGCTCGTCGTACAGGATGATCTCGGGGTCGGTGACGAGCGCGCGCGCCAGTCCCACGCGCTTGCGCATGCCGCCCGAGAGTTCGTTCGGCATCTTGTTGTAGACGTCCGGCACCTGCACCAGCGCGAGCTTGGCGTTGACCTTCTCGCGGATCTCGGAGTCGGGCATGTGCGTGGTCTCGCGCAGCGGCAACGCGACGTTCTCGCCGGCGGTCAACCAGTTGAGCAGCGCCGCTTCCTGGAACACGTAGCCCATGCGCGAGCGCAACTCGCGCAGCTCTTCGCGAGCGATGGTCGCCATGTTGCGGCCGTCGACGCTCACCACGCCGCGGTCGGGCTTGAGCAAGCCGATCACGTGGCGCAGCGCCACGGACTTGCCGGTGCCGGACGGGCCCATGATCGCGAAGGCCTCGCCGCGGTAGACCTCGAGGTTGAAGCCCGCGAGCACCACCTTGGGCCCGAAGGCTTTGTGGACGTCCTCGTAGCGAATGATGACGTCGCGCTTGGTCTGCACGCTCGCGCTCACGTGTTGAAGAACATCCAGCTGAGGAAGTAGTTCGTCACGATGATCGCGATGATCGAGTCGCGCACAGCCTTGCGCGTCGCGTTGCCCACGCCCATCGCGCCGCTGGTGGCCTGGACGCCGGCGGCGCAGGAGATCACCGAGAGCACGCCGCCGAACACGAAAGACTTGAACAGGCCTGTGTAGACGTCCTTGGGCAGCTCGAAGGGCAGGCCGCGGTCGTTGAGCGACTCGAGCACGGAGTCGTAGTACAGGCTCATCCCGACGTTGAGCTGCGACTGCGCGATCAGGCCGCCGCCGACGATGCCGATCGCGTCGCACAGCACGGTGAGCATCGGGCACACGATGGCGGCCGCGAGCACACGCGGCAGCACGAGGAAGCTGATGCGGTCGATCGACATCACCTCGAGCGCGGCGAGTTCCTCGGAAACCGCCATGGTGCCCAGTTCGGCCGCGAGCGCGCTGCCCACGGTGGCGGCCAGGATCGTCGCCGTGATGAACGGCCCCATCTCGCGGCACATCGACAGCGCGACGATCGTGCCGATCTGGTCCTGCTGGCCGAAACGGGACAGCTCCAGTCCGGTCTGGAGCGCCACGATCATGCCGATGAACAGGCCGACGAGCAGCACCACGTGCACGACCTTGATGCCCGACTGGAACAACTGGTCGGCGATGAGCGAGCGGCGGCGCCAACTCGATCCCACGCGCGCGGCCACCTGAACCGCCAGGGTGAGTTGGAAGCCGACGTCGGCGAAAAAGCGCGAGAGCGTGCTGCTCATGGTGTGCTGGGCGACGTACAAGCGGTCAAGTTCCGCGCACCGGCGGCCAGCCCGGGCCGGGCAGCGCCGGGCGCAACAATTCGAAGCCGGAGGAGCGTGTGCTCGTGCGCCAGCGCAGCAAGCCGAAGAGCAGCGAGGTCTCGCGCACGGTCGCCACGCCGTGCCGGTACTTGCGGCGCGACCACAGCCCGGTGAGGTACTCGCGCGTTTCGAACTCGTCGTGCTCGCGCCGCCAGATTCCGCCCCAGGAGCGTTCGCTGACGCGCTCGCCGTCGCGCTCGCGCGAGTACAGCTCCCACATCCAGGCGTAGTGCTCGTCGATGTCCGGAAGGCGCCACGTCGGCAAGAGCGTAGGGAATCCCGTGCGCGACTTCTCGGGCGACTCTTCGTGCTGGAACAGCGGCCAGGCCTTCTGGAACGAGCCGCTTTCGCGGCCGTCGAGCGTGAAGTCCTGCCACTGCTGCCAGAACGGGATCAGGATCGTGCCGCGGCGCACGCCGTTCGAGTTCGTCTCGACGCGCTGCTGGAAGATCGGATACGGCGCCCACGTGCTCTCGATGCCCGGCGCCTTGAAGTACGAGTAGAACGGCCACACACGCGTGCGGTACGCGACGTCCTTGGCCGTGCCTGGACGCTGGATGCGCACGAGCGGCCACGGTCCGTCCCAGGACCAAAAGCCGCTGCGCGGGTCGCTCGCGTAGCCGAAGAAGGGCCACAGCACCGAGTGCGCGCGGAACGTTCCCACGCGCGCCAGGCCGTAGAAGGGCCAGAACATCCAGCGCCGCGGCTGCAGTTCGGGCTTGAGGTACGGCCGTTCGCTCGCCCACAAGAACAGCGGCCAGAGGAAGAAGCCGCTCTCGCCTTCGCCCGGCCGCGCGACGCCTACGAGCGGCCAGATGTGTCCGTCGAACTGACCCTTGCCGTTGCGGCCCCAACTGAAGATGGGCCACAGCACGTGGTGGAACTCGCCGCCGTCGCGCTTGGTGCGCATGTACAGCGGAAACAGCACGAATTGGATCTTGTCGTACGTCGCGTAGCGCTCGATCTCGCCGCCGAAGGGGAAGAAGGCGCGCACCGTGCGCTTGCTCGAATCCTCCGACCAGAACAGCCCCGGCAGCGCGAACGCCTGCCACTGCGCCAGGCCGTTCGCGTCGTGGTCGGACTGGTAGCGCACCAGCGGCGCGACCTGCGTGACCGTCTCGCGCGGCGTCGTATCGCGCGTGCCGAAGGGAGTGAGGAAGCGCGTCAACGAGCGACCCTGGCCGTACTCCTCGTGGCAGATCAGCGGGTGCACTTCCCACTCGCTGATCTCGTCGAAGGGACGCTTGCGCCGCACGCGGAGCGCGCCGGCGAGGGCCTCGGTGTCGCGGCCGCCGCCGACGCTCGAGAGGTTCGACACCAGCGGCGCGAGGTGCACGTCGTGCGGATAGCTGGCGCAGGCGCTGCTCAGCAGCACCGTCGCCCAGACGGCGAGGTTCCGAACGCGCGAGCGCACGCCGCCATCGCCGCGGCGCGCGTCGACTTCGCTCACGCGCTGCGCTCGGCTCGACATGCGCGCCGATTGTCGATCGGTTCCGCGTCGAAACAAGGGCGCGGCGCGTCAGCTTGTCGTCTCCCTCCGGGCCCGGTAGTGTCCGCCGCTCGCAGCGAGCGCAACCCATGGCCACGTACTTGAGCGGCATTCAGCCCAGCGGATTGCCGCACCTGGGCAACTACTTCGGCGCCATCCGGCAGCACATCGAGTTGCCCACGCGCGGCGGCGAGCATTTCTACTTCATCGCCGACTACCACGCGCTCACCACGTCGCGCGACCCGGCCGAGCTGCGCTCCCGCGTACGTGAAATCGCCGTTACTTACATCGCGCTGGGGCTCGACACGGAGCGCGCGGTGCTGTTCCGCCAGAGCGACGTGCCCGAGGTGTGCGAGCTGACCTGGCTCCTCTCGACGGTCACCGGCATGGGCCTGCTCGAGCGCGCGGTCTCGTACCGCGACAAGGTCGAGAAGGGCATCGCGCCGACGGTCGGGCTGTTCCTGTATCCGGGGCTGATGGCTTCGGACATCCTCGCCTACGACGCGAACTACGTGCCGGTCGGCGCCGACCAGAAGCAACACGTCGAGATCGCGCGCGACATGGCCGCGGCCTTCAACTCGGTCTACGGAGAGACCTTCGTGCTGCCCGAGTTCGTCGCCTCGTCGACGCCGAAGGTGCCCGGGCTCGACGGCGAGAAGATGTCGAAGAGCTACGGCAACACGATCTGGATGTTCGAGAGCGGCAAAGCGCTCAAGAAGGTCGTCGGGCGCGTGCTCACCGACAGCCGCGCTCCCGAAGAGCCCAAGGATCCGTCGGGAGTGCTGCTGCTCGAACTGTTGCGGCTGTTCTTGTCGGAGCAAGAACAGCAGGACTGGGAGCAGCGTGTGCGCGCCGGCGGCGTCGGCGCGCCCGGCTACGGCCACCTCAAGCAACGCTTGGTCGAGGTGCTCGAGGAGCGTTTCGCGCCGGCGCGCAAGCGGCGTGAGGAACTGCTCGCCGATCCCGCCGAGGTCGACCGTGTGCTCGAACGCGGGGCGCAGCGCGCGCGTGCGCGAGCTGTCGCCACGCGCGATCGGGCGCTGCGCAACTGCGGACTGCGCTGAGACGTACGGCTGGAGCGCCGCCGCGCTGCGGCGTAGAGTCGCGCCGCAGGAGTGCCCAGCTATGAGTGAGTGCGCCGATCTCCCTCGAACTCGTCTCGCCGCGCGGCGTGCGTGCGCGTGTACGGCGCTCGCGGCGTTCGTCGCCGCGGCGTGCAGCACCAAACGTGAGCAGCCGCTGGCGTCCGATCCGCCGGTCGCCGTGCGCGAGGCTGCGCAGCCGCGCCCGGCGTCGCGGATGTGGACCCGCAGCTTCCTCGAGAAGACCGTCCTGTCCGCTGGCGAAGTCGAAATCGAAGGGCCCGAGTTGCTCCGCGAGCGGCTCGCGCTGCGCCGCGACGAGTTCAACCACGAGCACACCGAGCGGGCGGTCGACGGCGGCTACCTCATCGAGTCGCGCCAGCGCGAAGACAGCGATGGAAGCCCGATCCGCGCGCAGCTCGATGAGCTCGTGATCGACGCCTACGAGCGCATCACCGTTCGCATCCGACCGCAGGCCGAACGCGTGGTCTTGCGCGCGAGCGGCGAGGTGTTTGTCTTCGTGGTCGCCACCGGCCGCGAGACCCGCAGCGCGACGCTTACCTTGGTGGGCGAGTTGGACACGCCTCTGGGGCCGTGAGTTTCCGTCACTTGCGGCCGCGTCACGCGCGCCTGTGCGCCGCGTTGGCGCTCTTGGCGCTCGCGCTCGCGTGCGGCGGACCCAAACGCCGCGACACGCGGGCGTTCGAGAATTCGCCGGACAACTTGGCGCAGTTGGGCGGCGAGCAACTGGAGTTGCTCGCGCGGGCGCGCGCTCGCTTGGAGGGCGGTGACCCCGACGGCGCCGGTGAACTGCTCGACGCGGCGGCTGCGGCGCCAGGCGCGCCGTTCGCGTTGCGTCGTCTGCACCAGGAGGCCTGGCTCCTCGCTTCGCCCCAGGCCGCGTCCGCGCACGTCGAGGCCGCGCGTCGCCGCGCCGAGGAGCGCCCCACGTGCCACGACGTGTTGCTCTGGGCGCGCGTTGCGCCGACCGCGGAGCAACGCCGCACGGCGCTCGAGCAGGCGCTCGCGCTCGATCCGCGCGAGCCCTGGGCGCACTACGCCTGGGCGCACTCCCGCGCGCTCGAAGGCGACTGGGGCGGCGCCGCGGATGCGGTCCAGCGCGCCCTCGAGATCGACTCTGGGCATCGCGCCGCGCGCCGGCTCGAGGCCGCGATCCTCGCGCGCGGCGCGCGCTCGGAGGAGGCCGTCAACGCGCTCGAAGTCTGGCTCGACGCGACGGTCGGCGACCCGCGCGTGGGCGCCGGCGAACGCGCCTCGGCGCGGCTCGACCTCGCGCACTTGGTGCTCGAACGCGGCAACGCGCCCCGCGCGCTCGAACTGCTGCGCGCCGTGCACCCCTCGGAGGGTGGCGAGCTCACGCGCTGGTGTCTGATCGCCGCGGCCGAACAGGCCGCCGGTCGACCGGTCCCAGCGCTCGAGGCCGCCCAGAACGCCGCGCGCTCCTCGCCCGCGGACCTGACGCCCAAGGTGCAGATCGCACTGCTGCGCCAGTACGACCTGCGCGACGCCGAGGGCGCGACCGCCGCCTGGCGCGCCGTGCTCGACGCGACACGCGGCGCGACCGACCTGGCGGCGCTGATCCAAGGCCTGCGCGCGCGCATCGTGCTCGAACGCGGAGCGGGGGCGGCGCCGTGAAGGCTGTCCTGCAGCGCGTCAGCTGGGCGCGCGTCGTGGTCGACGGCGCCGTCGTGGGGGAGATCGGCGCGGGGCTGCTGGTGTTCCTGGGCGTCGAACGCGGCGACACGTCGTCCGACGCCGCAGAGCTGGCCGAACGCCTCGCCCAATACCGCGTGTTCGCGGACGATCGCGGCCGCATGAACCGCAGCGTCGAAGAGCTGCAGGGCGCCGTGCTCGTCGTGAGCCAGTTCACCCTCTGCGCCGACGTGTCCAAGGGCCGTCGCCCTTCGTTCGACCCTGCCGAGGCGCCCCCGCGCGCGGAGCAGCTCTACTTGGAGTTCGTGGCCACGCTCGCCGCGCGCGGGCTGCGCACGGCGACCGGCCGCTTCGGGGCCCACATGGCCGTGGAGTCCTGCAACGACGGTCCGGTGACCTTTCTGTTCGAGCGGCGCGGGCCGTCGCCGGGCCGCGATCGCGGGGCGCCGGATCCGCCGCAAGTTCTTGCTTGACCGCAGGATAGTGCGGCTCGATACTCCCAACACGAGCCGCTCGAGCCGGGGTCAAGCCACCTGGCGCGCTGTTCCCCCCGCGACCTCGCTCGACCCGCGTCCCGTCCCGTGTCATGACCGGCCAAGAACCGCTGACCATCACCAAGAAGGAGCTCGTCCACCGCATCGCGGACGAGACCCGGCAGACCAAGGTGGTGGTCAAGGACGTGATCCAGCGCTTCCTCGACCAGATCGTGGCCGAGTTGGTCGCCGGCAACCGCCTCGAGTTCCGTGAGTTCGGCGTGTTCGAGATCCGCCAGCGCGCTTCGCGCGTGGCGCAGAACCCGCGCACGCTCAAAAAGGTCGAGGTGCCGGCCAAGCGCGTGGTGAAGTTCAAGGCAGGGCGCTTGATGCGCCTGCAGATCGGCGGCGATGACTCGGACGAGCCGTTCGACGACGAGGACGAAGTCGAGGCGCCGCGCGCCAAGCCGGCGAGCCAGCGCGCGCCGAGTGCGCCGCGCGCCACCAAGTCGCGCGGCAAGTCGGCGGAGCCGGTTCGCCCGGGGCCCGGCGCCGCGCCGGGGACGAACTCCGGGGCGAGTTCTGGGGCTACCTCTGGGCCCTCGCGCGTGGAGCCGCCGACGCCGCCCGTGCGTCCGCTGCCGCCGCCCAAGCCGCCGTCGAACTCGCCGTTCTGAATCGGATTCGGCGCCGGCGTCTGGTGTTGGCCTCCGGCGCTGTCGCCGTTCGGTCGACGACCCTCTCGAGCGTCGCGGCCGGTGCGCCCGAGGCGTCGAGCGCGGGCTGACGCGGTCGTCTGGCGTCGTCCGCGGAGCGCCTGGCGCGGATCCCGTGACAGCGGCTTCGTGCCGCCGCGACGCGTCGGACGCGCAGCGGTCGATCGCCTCGCGCCAAAGTGGGCGAGCGCTGGAACGCGCTGGCTCTGCGCGACCCGTCCCACGTCGGGCGCGGATCTCCAGCGCCGCTCGCCCCGGGGCTCAGCGCTTGGCGTGCACCGGCCGTGCGTGCGCCTTGGCCAGCGCTTGCTCGAGGTCCTCGCGGAGGTCGTCGAGGTGCTCGACGCCGACCGAGAGGCGCACCAGTCCGTCGGCGAGGCCCTGCGCCCGGCGCGACTCCGCCGGAATGCTCGCGTGGGTCATGCTGGCTGGAATCTCGATCAGCGACTCGACGCCGCCGAGCGATTCGGCCAGCGTGAACAGGCGCGTCGACGAGGCCAGGGTGTTGGCCGCCTCCAGGCCGGCCGCGAGCTCGAACGAGAGCATCCCGCCGAACGCACGCATCTGGCGTGTCGCGACAGCGTGCTGCGGGTGCGAGGCCAGGCCCGGATAGATCACGTTGGACACTTCGGGCCGCGTGGCGAGCCACTTCGCGAGCGCCATGGCGTTCTCGCAGTGGCGCTCCATGCGCAGGTGCAGCGTCTTGGTTCCGCGCAGCACGAGGAAGGCGTCCATCGGTCCAGGCGTGCCGCCGACCGCGTTTTGGAAGAAGGCGAGCTCGGACTGCAACTTGGGGTCGTTGCCGATCAACGCGCCGCCGACGACGTCGCTGTGGCCGCCGAGGTACTTGGTCAGCGAGTGCAGGACGAGGTCGGCGCCCAGCTCCAGCGGCCGCTGCAGGAACGGCGTCGCGAACGTGTTGTCGACGACGAGCAGCTTGCCCTTGGTGTGCGCGACGCGCGCGATCGCTCCGATGTCGGTGATGCGCAGCAGCGGGTTCGAGGGCGTTTCGAGGTACACGTAGCGCGTGCCCGCTTCGATCGCCGCTTCGACCGCCGCCACCTGCGTCGTGTCGACGAAGGTGAAGCGGATGCCGTAGCGCTCGAACACGCGCTTGAAGATGCGATACGTGCCGCCGTAGAGGTCGTGGCCGGCGACGACATGGTCGCCCGGCACCAGGCGGTCGAGCAGCGCGTTGGTCGCGGCCAGTCCCGAGGAGAAGCACAGACCCCAGGCGCCGCCTTCGAGCGAAGCCAAGTTGTCCTGCAGGGCCGTGCGCGTCGGATTGGAGGTGCGCGAGTACTCGTAGCCCTGGCGCGGCTGGGCCGGCGCGTCCTGCTTGTAGGTGCTCGTGAAGTAGACCGGCGTCATGATCGCGCCGTTCTGCGGGTCGGGCTCCTGACCGGCGTGGATGGCGCGCGTTTCGAAGCGATCGTTGGACTGGCTCGACGAGGTGCTCATGCGCTCCATCGTAGGCGCGCTGCGGCGCAACGATCTACACTTGCGCGGCTGTGGATTCCCCGAGCGTCCCGACGAAGCGCGCCAGCTGGCGCAGCCGCTGCGCGTGAGCCGGTCCAAGCCCAAGCCCGCGGCGCCGGCCGTGCTGACGCCTGCTTCGCGCTTCGCCGCGACGGGGCTCGACTTCGAGCTCGTGCGCGCACAGTTCGTGGCCCTGTCCGTCACCAGCCTCGGCGCGCGCGCCCTGCGCGAGCTGCAGCCGCTGTCCGACGACGAAGTGGCCCGTGCGCTGGCTCGTGCGCGAGACGTCGAGCTGCTCGCGCGCGCCGGCGAGGCCGTCGGGCTCGCCGGCGTGGTCGATCTCCAGCCTGCGCGCGAGGGCGTGCAGCGTTTCAACCGTCCGCTGGAGCGCGACGAGCTGGCCAATCTCGCGGGTTTTCTGGCCGCCTGCGAGCGGCTGGTCGAGTGGCTGCACGAGCGCAGGCTCGACACGCCGGCGCTGCACGAGCTCGCCGTGGGCTTCCCCGAGATGCTGCGGCTGCGCAAGGCCTTCGACGCGGCTGTCGACGAGCGCGGCGAGCTGCGCGACGACGCCTCTCCGCGGCTGGCGCGGCTGCGTGCGGAGCTGCGCGCGCTCGAGGCGCGCGTCGCCGAGATCCTGGCGCGCGTGATCGCCGACCCTGCGCTGCGGCCGTACATCGCTGACTTCAAGCCCCAGCGCCGCGGTGGCCGGCGCGTCATCGCCTTCAAGGCGCGCTCGACGCCGCGCATCAACGGGGTTGTGCACGAACGCTCCCAGAGCGGCGAGACGGTCTTCATCGAACCGCGCGAGGCGGTCGAGTCCGCCAACCGCGTGGTCGAGATCGAACAGTCGATCCGCGCCGAGGAGGCGCGCATTCTGGTCGAACTCACGCGCCTGTTCCTCGAGCACGGCGAGGCGTTGGACGAGGCCAGTGCGCGGCTTGCGCGGCTGGAAATTGCGGTCGTTTCGCTGCGCTACTGCCGCGAATTCGGGGCGCGCCTCGCCAGCATCGGCGAATTCCACGCGGACAAGTCGCACGAACGCGGGCTCGTGCTCCGCGGCGCTCGCCACCCGTTGTTGGTCGAGCAACTGCGCAGCGGCGCTCTGGGCGAGGTGGTTCCGATCGACGTGCGCCTCGGCGGCGAGTTCGATCTCCTGGTGATCACCGGACCCAACACGGGCGGCAAGACACTCGCGCTCAAGACCGTGGGCGCGGCGGCGTGGTGCATGCGCCTGGGCTTGCCGGTTTGCTGCGACGAGGGCAGCCGCATCCCGCTCTACGACGGCGTGATCGCCGACATCGGCGATGAACAGGAGATCCGGCAGAGCCTGTCGACGTTTGCGTCGCACTTGGCGCGCATTCAGGCCGGCTTGCTCCATGCGACGGACCGCACCTTGTGCCTGCTCGACGAACTCGGCGGCGGAACCGATCCCGACGAGGGGGGAGCGCTCGGAGCGGCCCTGCTCGAGCACTTGCTCGAGCGGCGCGTGCCCACCATGGCCACGACGCACATCGGCAAGCTCAAGGAGTTCTGCTTCGCGCACCGCCGCGCGGAGAACGCCAGCGTGGAGTTCGACGCGGCAAGTCTGAAACCTCGCTATCGCTTGCTGGTCGGCACGCCGGGCGAATCGAACGCGCTCTCGATCGCCGAGCGCCGCGGACTGCCGCGTGAAATCGTGGCTCGCGCGCGAGAGATGCTCGTGCGGCGAGATCGCGATGCGGCGGACCTGATGAAGAAGCTGCGCGGCGCTTCCGAGCACACCGAGCAGTTGAGGCGCGAGGCTGAGGCGCGTCTGGCCGAGTTGCGGCGCTCCGGCGAGCAGCTCGAGCAGCGGCAGGGCGAACTCGCCAAGAAGGGGGAATTGCTCGAAGCGGAGGCCCAGAACGCGCTGGAGGAACGCATCCGCGACGCGCGCAAGGCGCTCGAGCAGGCCGTCGCGCTGCTTGCACAGTTGCCCGCAGAGAAGGCTGCGGCGATGCGCAGCGCCCTCGACACGCTCGACGCCGCGCTTTCGCGCGCCTCGCTGACCGACCGCCGCAAGGTGTTCTTGGACGGTCTCGACAAGGGGCAGCTGGTCTACATCCCGCGCTACCGCCAGCGCTGCTCGATCAAGAAGGTCGAGCGCGAGCGCAAGTGCGTCACCGTGCGGCTGGGAAGCATGAATCTCTCGGTGCCGTTCGACGAAATCACTTGGTGCGAGGCGCCGTGAACCTCGCCTGCGGGCGCGTGAAGCGGCGCGCTTCGGGGAGTATGCTCCCAGCGCCATGGACGCACAGACGCAGTCCCCTGGACGCCCGTCGCCGTCGTTGATGCTGGTCGAAAACGACCCGCGGATCGCGGAGTTGATGTGCTTGTTCCTCGGGCGGCGTGGCTACCAAGTGCGCTCGGCCGCGTCTCTGGACGAAGCGCGACGCCTCTTGGCGGAACAGCGCCCGGACCTGCTGCTCTCCGACATCGAACTGGGGGCTGCCAACGGGCGCGAGTTCTTGCCCCAGCTCTCGCGCGAGCAGCTCCTGCCTCCGACGCTGGTCGTGTCGGGTTATCTCGACGCGGAACTCGCCGAAGAACTGCGCCACGTGCCGGAAGTGCTGGGCGTCCTGGCGAAGCCGTTCGAGTTCGACCGGCTCCAACGCCGCATCGAAGAGGCTCTGGACGCGGCTGAGGCTCGACGCGTCGCGGCGGCGCGGCCCGCGACCTCCGGCGTCGAAGTGCTCGCGCCGTGACGCGCCTGAGCTGGACCACGGCGGGGGAGTCGCACGGGCCTGCGCTGGTCGGTGTGCTCGAGGGGCTGCCGTCCGGCCTCGAACTGTCCGTGGAGCGCATCGACGGCGAATTGGCTCGGCGGCAGGCGGGCTACGGCCGCGGCGGGCGCATGCGCATCGAGCACGACCGGGTGAAGGTGCTCGGAGGCTGGCGTGCCGGTCGGACGATCGGCGCGCCTCTGGCGCTGGAACTGGAGAACCGGGACGCCACCATCGAGCGGCTGCCGGTTCCCCAGAGCCCTCGGCCCGGGCACGCCGACCTGGCGGGTTGCCAGAAGCACCTGGCGCCCGACCCGCGCGCCGTGCTCGAACGAGCCAGCGCGCGAGAAACGGCGATGCGCGTCGCGTTGGGCGCCGCCGCGCGCCAGGTGCTGGAGCACTTCGGGGTCGAGTTGTTCGCCCACGTCGTTGAGTTGGGCGGCGTCGCGGCCGCCGCGGACGCGTTCGACGCCGCCGGGGCGGAGCGCGCTTCGCTGCGGCAGGCCTCGCAGTTCTGCGGCCTCGATCCGCGCGTCGAGGACGCCTGGGTACGTCGCGTTGACGAGGCGAAGGGCCTGGGCGACACGCTCGGCGGCGTGTTCGAGCTCCGCGTCCTCGGACTCCCGCCCGGGCTCGGCGGCTACGCGCGGCCCAGCGAGCGACTGACGGCGCGGTTGGCGGGCGCCTTGCTGTCGATTCCAGCGATGAAGGCCCTGGAGTTCGGGCTCGGATTCGAGGCTGCCCGCCGCCTGGGTTCGGAGGTTCACGACGCGATCGTCCCGGCCGCTCCCCAGGCCCGCTGGGGACGCTTCGCACGCGCCACCAACCGCTCGGGAGGCCTGGAAGGCGGAATGACCACGGGCGAGCCGCTCGTCGTGCGGGTCGCGATGAAGCCCATCTCGACCTTGCGCCGCGGTCTACCCACGGTCGCCTTCGCCACGGGCGACCCGGTCGAGTCGACCTGGCAGCGCTCGGACGTGACCTCCGTGCCGGCGGCGAGCGTCGTCGGAGAGGCCGTCGCGGCCCTCGAGTTGTGCAGCGTGTTCCTCGAGCAGTTCGGAGGCGATTCCCTGCCGGCGCTCGAGCGCGCCGTCGCGGCGTACACCGAGCACTTGCGCGGCCTCTAACGCCCGCCGCTCCCCTGAGCGCGATCGAAAATGCAGGCCGCCCCTTGACACCCGGGGCGGGCTCCCTATCCTTCTCGCTCCCCGCGTCGCCCGGCGGGACTCCGGTCGCAACCCGGCTCGGCCGCGAGCCACGTCGGCGGCGCTCACGCGCCTCGCCAGCGTAGCTCAATTGGCAGAGCACCTGATTTGTAATCAGGCGGTTGCGGGTTCGAGTCCCACCGCTGGCTCCACGCGCCCCGGCCCCCGGCCGGCTGTTCTCTCCGAACCTTCAACGCTTCTCCGGCCGAGCCGCGCTTCGATTCGAGCGCACGCCCGGGCGGAGTGGGGCAGAGCCCGTCCCGGCATGTGACCACACGTCGCACGCCAGCGTCCCGTCAGGTCCTGCGCGTGCGCTCCTCGGAGCGTGCCCGCACGGTTGACGGAGGGCTCCCCAGCGCGCAGGCGCCGGGCTGTTCCCTGGAAACACGGCACCCAACGATGACTCGGGAGCGGACCGCCTCGTGCGGCTGCGTTTGAACCGCGCATCCAAGACGAAGTCGACGCGACGTCCGTGTCTGCAGGCATCGACTGCCTGCGGGCCGCTCGTGCGCGCTCGGGCTTCGTCGTCGGCGCCCGATACGCCGGCTGCTGCACGTGGGTTCCACGTGCGCAACACTCTCGTCGATGGCCAGCGTCAGCGCTCAACGCGCTGGTGCGGCTCTCCTGGCGCGGGTTCGCCGGTGGCTCGGGCGGGCGCGATCTGCGTCAGCGTGATTTCAGGCGACGCCGCGGCTTGCGGCTGCAGGGCGACTTAGTAGTGCTGGCGGTTCGTAGTGCTGGCGGCTCAACTCGGCGGCTCAACTCGGCGGCAGCAGCCCCGCAACCGCGTTCAAGGGGAGGTTCCAGAGCGGCCAAATGGGCCAGACTGTAAATCTGGTGGTTTTCACCTTCGGCGGTTCGAATCCGCCTCTCCCCACCACCTAGTTTCTCGCCACCTTCGGCTCTCGCGGCCGGCTGCGACGCGCGGTGCGCGCCGCTCGACGGCGCGCGCGTCCATCGCGGGCGTAGTTCAATGGTAGAACTTCAGCCTTCCAAGCTGATAGCGTGGGTTCGATTCCCATCGCCCGCTCCAATCTCCTGCTGCTGGTGCACTGCTGGTGCGGGCTTGTTCCTGGACGCGCCGCGCTCGAGTGCTGGCCACGGTTTGGGCCAAGCTTCAGGCCGAGGCCCAACTCAGGCAGGCCAAGGCCCAACTCAGATCGGTCGAGCGGGTCGGTAACGTCGCTGCGCTTGCGCGCGATCTCCTCCCGCGGCCCGTGAATTCGTCGGCGGCTCCGGCCGTCGAGCGATCGCGCTGCTGTAGCTCAGTGGTAGAGCACTTCCTTGGTAAGGAAGAGGTCATGGGTTCAATCCCCATCAGCAGCTCCAACCCCATCGGCAGCTCGAAACTGGACTGCCCGTCTGTCTCGAGTCGCGCCGATGCGCTCGCTGCGCGCTGACCCGCACTCGTGCGGCAAGCGCCCCGTCGCTCGCGCCCCATCGTTGGTCTCGCTCGCGCCTCCGGCGGGTCGAGTCGTGCTGCATCCAATCTGATCGCGATCGATCGCCTTGCTCTGAGCTTGGCGGTCGGTCACTCCGTCCCTCTTTCCAACTCATCCAAACCAACTGCCGCCCGCGGCGCGAAGCCCTTCGCGTTGCGCGGCCCGCCGGATCCCCCGGTTGGGGATCCACAACGACCCGCACCCACGACCATGGCAAAGGAAGTCTTTCAGCGCACCAAGCCGCACGTGAACGTCGGCACGATCGGGCACATCGACCACGGCAAGAGCACCCTCACGGCGGCTCTGGCGGCGCGTTCGTCGCACCGCTACGGAACGCGCGTGAAGAGCTACGCCGAAATCACCAAGGGCGGTACGGTCCGCTCGGCGGACAAGACCGTGACGATCGCGGCCTCGCACACGGAGTACGAGTCGGACAAGCGCCATTACGCGCACGTCGACTGCCCCGGACACGCCGACTTCGTCAAGAACATGATCACCGGCGCCGCCCAGATGGACGGCGCGATCCTGGTGGTCTCCGCAGCCGACGGCCCGATGCCCCAGACGCGCGAGCACGTGCTCCTCGCCCGTCAGGTCGGCGTGCCCTACATCGTGGTGTTCCTCAACAAGGTCGACCTGCTCGACGACCCCGAGTTGGTGGAGCTCGTCGAGCTCGAGATTCGCGAGCTGCTCAAGAAGTACAAGTTCCCCGGCGACGAGACGCCGATCGTCCGCGGCCAAGCCAAGCTCGCGATCGAGTCGGGCGGCGGCGACGACAAGGCGAACAAGTGCATCGACGACCTGGTCGCCGCGCTCGACGCCTTCATCCCGACTCCGCAGCGCGAAGTCGACAAGCCGTTCCTGATGTGCATCGAAGACGTGTTCTCGATCTCCGGTCGTGGCACGGTCGCCACGGGCCGCATCGAGCGCGGCCGCATCAAGGTCGGTGAGAGCGCCGAGATGGTCGGTCTCCGTCCGGAAGTCCGCTCGACGACCGTCACGGGCGTCGAAATGTTCAACAAGACCCTCGACTCGGGCGAAGCTGGCGACAACGTCGGCGTGCTCCTGCGTGGCGTCGAAAAGAACGACATCGAGCGCGGCATGGTGCTCGCCAAGCCCGGCTCGATCACGCCGCACACCGAGTTCGAGTGCGAGGTGTACGTGCTCTCGAAGGACGAGGGCGGTCGACACACCCCGTTCTTCACCGGCTACCAGCCGCAGTTCTACTTCCGCACGACGGACGTGACCGGCAAGGCCACGCTGATGGGCGGCGCCGAGATGTGCATGCCCGGCGACAACGTGAAGATGTCGGTCGTCCTGCAGGCCCCGATCGCGATGGACGAGAAGCTGCGCTTCGCCATCCGCGAAGGCGGCCGCACGGTCGGCGCCGGCGTCGTCACCAAGATCCTGAAGTAGCCAATCCTCGCGGCCGCTCCGGCGCGCACGTGCGCACCGGAGCGGCCGCCGAATCCGCGTCGTCAGACGCCCGTTTCGCCAGCGCCAGGCAGTCGAAGGCGTCGACCGACGTCGACCAGTTCAGAAGAGCATCACGATGAAGACCAAGGAGCGGTTCGTGTTCTTGGAGTGCACGGCCTGCAAGAACCGCAACTACACGACCTTCAAGCGTCAGAAGGCGGGCTACAAGCTCGAGAAGAAGAAGTTCTGCCGCTTCTGCCGCAAGCACGTCTCGCACAAGGAGCACAAGCTCTAACCGCGGCGCTTCGCGGCCGCGACCTGCCCACTGGCTCGCGCCGGGTGCGGACCGGTCGCCATGGCTAGCGAAGTGCGGCGCCCCTACCCGCGTCTGGGGCCGGTCCTGTCTCTCCGACCGAACCATGCCCGCAGGCCGACATGTCTCGAAGCGGCGCGCGTCCGGGCGTACGCCGTTCCCCTTCTCCAGTCCTCCGCCAGCACCACCACCAGAAAACAGATGGCAGCCTACAAGCCTGAACAGGGTCGCATGGCCCGCATGGCCGTCTTTTGGGTCGGTGCCGCGCTGATCTTCTACGGCTGCAAGTCGCTCCGCGAGACCCTCGCCGGCGTGTCGGAGACGCTCGCCAAGCCGCTGTTCGAAGACTTCCGCCGTTTGCCGGTAGTTGGCGTCGAGTTGACGCCGGCCTTCCTGATCGCCGCGGTCGTCTTCGTCGGCGCGCTGGTGCTCGGCCGCCGCCTGCAGGAGCAGCCCAAGAACGCCGACCTGCTGATCGAGACCGAGAGCGAGCTTCGGAAGGTCACGTGGCCCAGCGCCCAAGAGGTGTTCAACTCCTCGCTGGTGGTGGTGGTCTTCGTCGTTGTGCTCATGGCGTTCCTCGCCGGCGCGGACTGGGTTCTCGCGCGCTTCACCAACAACGTTTTGGGGCTGGGTGGCTGATGTCACATCGCTGGTACTTCGTTCGCTGCCAGTCGGGTCAGGAAGACTCGATCTGCAAGCAGGTGCAGCTGCGCGTGAAGATGGCCGGCGTCGCCGACATCGTTCCGCAGGTGCTGGTGCCGTTCGAGCGCGTCACGGACCTCAAGGGCGGCAAGAAGCGCGTGCTCAACAAGAAGCTCTATCCGGGCTACCTGATGCTGCAGGCCGACATCGACGACGGCGAGGATCCTCGCGTGCGCCAAGCGCGGGCTACGGTGCGCGACACGCCCAAGGTCGGCGACTTCCTCGGCGGTCGCGGCGAGCCGGTGGCGATGCCGGACCACGAGGTTCAGGCCATCCTCTCGCGCATGTCGGACACGCAGACCGCGTTGGCCGTCAACATCGGCCTGAACCGCGGCGACATGGTCAAGATCAAGTCCGGACCTTTCGAGGGCTTCGACGGCGCTGTCGAGGACGTCTCTCCGGACAAGGGCACGGTCAAGGTCGTGGTCACGATCTTCGGACGCCCGACGCCCGTCGAACTCAAGTACTGGGAAGTGGAGCCCCTCTAGCCCCATCCCGCCACCGAGCCTCTCCAATCTCAAGGGGCCGTTCCAAGCTCAAAGGTCTCGAACAGTCATGGCAAAGGAAGTCGTAGCCAAGATCAAGTTGCAGTGCCCGGCCGGGCAGGCCACGCCTGCACCGCCCGTTGGACCCGCGCTCGGCGCGCATGGCGTCAACATCGCCATGTTCGTCAAGCAGTTCAACGACGCGACACGCAAGGACATGGGTCTGGTGATCCCCGTCGAGATCACCGTGTACAAGGACAAGAGCTTCGAGTTCTTGCTCAAGTCGCCGCCGGCCGGCGTGTTGCTCAAGAAGGCCGCCGGACTGGAGTCCGCGGCGGCTGCTCCGGGACACGAAATCAAGGGCAAGGTCACAAAGGCCCAGGTCCAGGAGATCGCGAAGATGAAGATGAAGGACCTGAACGCCCGCGATCTCGATGCGGCCTGCCGCATCATCGAAGGCACTGCCCGCGCGGCCGGCATCAAGGTGGAAGGCTGATTTCCGTCATGACCAAGCAATCCAAGCGCTACCGTGCGGCGGCCGCCAAGGTCGATCGCAACAAGGTCTACGAGCCCGGCGAAGCCCTGAGCCTGATCAAGGGGCTGCCCGGCGCGAAGTTCGACGAGACCGTCGAAGTCGCGGTGTCGCTCGGCATCGATCCCCGCAAGTCTGACCAGCTCGTGCGCGGCGCAGTCTCGCTGCCCAAGGGGCTGGGCAAGAAGATCAAGGTCATCGTGTTCGCCGAGGGCGACAAGGCGGCCGCTGCGACAGCTGCGGGTGCGGACCTAGTTGGCTCGGGCGAACTCGCTGAGAAGGTTCTCGGCGGTTGGACCGAGTTCGACATCGTGATCGCCAGCCCCGACATGATGAAGCACGTCGGCAAGCTCGGTAAGGTGCTCGGCCCGCAGGGCAAGATGCCCAGCCCGAAGTCCGGCACCGTGACCGCCGACGTCGCCGCTGCCGTCCGCGAATTCAAGGCCGGTAAGGTCGAGTTCCGTACGGATGCTGGTGGCAACGTGCACGCGCCGGTCGGCAAGCGCTCGTTCAAGGCGGAGGACCTCGAGGTCAATCTGCGCGCCTTCCTCGATCACCTGATCGCCATGCGTCCGCCGGCGGTCAAGGGCCAGTTCGTTCGCAAGGTCTCGGTCTCCACGACCATGGGCCCCGGCGCCTGGATCAACTACGGAGCCACGACCAATGCCTAATCTAGTCAATCGCTTGCTGTCGACCGAGTACGACAGCGTTCTCGGGAAATCCGAAGGCGTGATCATCTGCACGCTGGGCGGAGTCAAGGTTCCGGAATTCGAGCGCCTGCGCCGCGAGCTCGCCAAGGAAGGCGTGCGGCTGCGCATGGTGCGCGGTTCCTTGCTGCGTCGCGCGATGGCCGAGCGTGGCTTCGAGTCGACTCCGGAGATGCTCGCCGGAACGATCGGGATCGCGACCGGCACGATCGAAGGCACCCTCCACGCCGCGAAGGTTCTCACCTCCCCGGAAGTGAAGAAGATCGGCAAGCTCCAACTGCGCGGAGCGATCTTCGACGGCGCCCTCATGGGGCCCGCCGACGCCGCTCTGCTGGCTGGCTTGCCGGACAAGCGAACGCTTCGCGCGCGCTTGCTGGCCTGCCTCAGCGGCCCCGGCCGCAGCCTGGTCACCCTGCTCAACGCGGTCCCCAGCAGCACCGTCCGAGTTCTGCAGGCGCACGTCGACGCTGCGCCCAAGTCCGCGGAAGCCTCCACGGAAGGGACGGCTCCGGCCGCCTGATCCGAGTCCACGACGCGCCACCGCGCGAGCGCTCGCTGTGCAGCGAGCGCGAGTGCCGGCGACGCTTCGAGTTCAAGCCTGGCGGCAGTCCACCGCCGGGCGGGCGCTCTCGAGCGCTCATCCCGTTTGCCCTCTAGCCCTCTGCCAGGAGTCAATACCATGTCTGACACGAACGTTCTCGAGCCCGAGCTCATGGCCATCGTCGAGAAGCTCGACGGCCTCACCCTCATGCAAGCCTCGAAGGTTGTGAAGCACCTCGAAACCCGCTGGGGCGTGAGCGCTGCCGCTCCCGTCGCGGTCGCTGCGGCCCCGGCCGCCGGCGGCGGTGGCGCTGCTCCGGCTGCCGAGGAGAAGACCGCCTTCACCGTGGTGCTCGAGAGCGTGCCCGCGGACAAGAAGATCGCGATCATCAAGGAAGTCCGCGCGATCACCGGCCTGGGCCTCAAGGAGGCCAAGGACCTGGTCGACGGCGCTCCCAAGCCGGTCAAGGAAGGCGTGACCAAGGAAGAAGCCGAGAAGATGAAGAAGCAACTCGAGGACGCCGGCGCCAAGGCCAAGCTGACCTGATCGTTGTTCGCCTTCTCGCAGCCTCACGCACCGCGCGCCCTGAGCGCGGAACAAGCGGAACCGCGCGCGCTCGATCGCGATCGCGCGCGGCGCCGTGCTTGCATCGTTGGGCTGCTCGCCAACTGCTGACCGCGCCGCGGTCGGTCTGTTGGTTCGCCAGTTTGCGCTCTGCGCCGTCTGGCTTCACACACCGCGCGTCACACGCCGCCGCGGTGAGTGAAGCTCGATTCTGACACCCGCGCCGGTTTCGCCGCCACGGGTCCGGAAACGTCCGAAGTCCTTCGAAGCCAAGCCCAATCGTCGCCCGTCCTCCATCCGACCCGCTCGCTGGCTCCCGCGGAGCCGGTGAGCGTGTCGGGGTGCAACGGCCCCGCGGTCAACGAACCGCGAGCCGCAGCACTGACGCGGCGTGCGACGACGCCCAGTGGGGCGGTACCCACCAACTTTCGCCATGAGCCTGACCAAGTCGGCCCCCAAGAGCTTCGCGCGCTACCCCAAGATCATCGAGATCCCCGATCTCGTCGAGATTCAAACGGCCGCCTACCAGGACTTCCTGCAACTCGAGACACCGCAGGGCTCGCGCAAGGCGGGCGGCCTCGAGTCGTTGCTCAAGGAGGTCTTCCCGATCTACAGCTACGACAAGACGATGTGCCTCGAGTACATCGGCTACGAGCTGGGCAAGCCGCGCTACTCGATCGAAGAGTGCCGCCAGCTGCGCCTCACCTACGGGTACCCGTTCAAGGTGCGGCTGCGCCTGATCAAGCCGGAGCCGATCGAGGAAGAGGTGTACCTCGGCGAGATCCCGGTGATGATCGGGGGCGGCGAGTTCATCATCAACGGCTCGGAGCGCGTGATCGTCAGCCAGTTGCACCGCTCGCCGGGCGTCGACTTCTCCGTCGACGCTTCGTCGCCGGACAAGAAGCTGCACAACTGCTGGATCATCCCTGAGCGCGGCTCCTGGATCGAACTGAACGCGACCAAGAAGGACATCCTGACTGTCCGCATCGACCAGTCGGGCAAGTTCTCGGCCGTCACGCTGCTGCGCGCCCTCGACCTCAAGCTGTCGACCGACCAGGACGTCCTGCGGACGTTCTACACGACCAAGGTCGTCAAGAAGACCAAGGCCCAGACGCAGAACGCGTTCGCCAAGCTGATCACCGACAAGATCGCCGTCGGCGACATCGTCGTGCTCAAGACCGGCGAAGTGCTGGTCCACTCGGGCACGCCGATCCCCGAAACGGCTGCGCTGGAGATCGCGGCGACGGACCTCGCCGAGGTCGAAGTCATCGACGCCCGCGCCGAGGACCTCGACATGCTGATCATCAACAGCATGAAGGAGGATCCCACCAAGAGCCACGACGAGGCGCTGCTCAAGATCTACCAGCGTCTGCGCCCCGGCAATCCTCCGCAGCTCGAGAAGGCGCGCGAGCTCTTCCACGAGAAGTTCTTCGACCCGCAGCGTTACCGCCTGGGCCGCGTCGGCCGCTTCCGCCTCAACCGGAAGTTCGATCAGAAGATCGGCGAGGACGTGCAGATCCTGCAGCCCGAGGACATCGTCAACTCGATCAAGTACTTGATCGGGCTGCGCGACAACAAGGGCATCATCGACGACATCGACAACCTGGGCAACCGGCGCGTGCGCACGATCGCCGAGCTCGCCGGCGACGAGTTCCGCAAGGGACTGCTCAAGCTGCGCCGCACCGCGCAGGAGCGCATGAACCTGGAGAACCCGGAGACGGTGTCTCCGCGGAACCTGATCAACTCCAAGACGTTCTCGAGCGCGATCGACTACTTCTTCGGACGCGGCGAACTGAGCCAGGTGGTGGACCAGACCAACCCGCTGTCGCAGCTCACGCACGAGCGGCGCCTGTCGGCGCTGGGACCGGGCGGCCTCAACCGCAAGCGCGCGGGCTTCGACGTGCGCGACGTCCACCTCTCGCACTACGGCCGCCTGTGCCCGATCGAGACGCCGGAAGGCTCGAACATCGGCTTGATCAGCTCGCTGTCGCTGTACGCGCGCCTCGACGACTACGGGTTCCTGGTGACCCCGTACCGCGAGGTCAAGAAGGGCAAGCTGACCGACCGCATCGTGTGGATGCGCGCCGACGAGGAGTTCGGTCACACCTTGGCGCCTGCGGACACGCCGCTCGACGAAAAGGGCCAGCTGGTGGGCGAGCGTGTTCTCGCCCGCAAGGACGGCGAGAACATCGAAGTTCCGCCGGAGGAGATCGCCTTCGTCGACGTCGCCCCGCAGCAGATCGTCGGCATCTCGGCCGCGCTCATCCCGTTCCTCGAGCACGACGACGCCAACCGCGCGCTGATGGGTTCGAACATGCAGCGCCAGGCCGTGCCACTGCTCATCTCCGAGCCGCCGCTCGTCGGTACCGGCATGGAAGTGACGGTCGCGCGCAACTCGAGCCTTCCGCTCTTCGCGGAGAAATCGGGTGTCGTGCGCTACGTCGACAGCCAGCGCATCGTCGTGGACGAGGAGGAGTACAAGCTCACCAAGTTCCGCGGCCTCAACGAGCGCACGGCTCAGAACCATCGGCCGCGCGTCGCCGAAGGTCAGAAGATCGAGAAGGGCCAGTTGCTCGCGGACGGCGCTTCGACGAGCGAGGGCGAACTCTCGCTGGGCAAGAACCTGCTCGTCGCGTTCATGACCTGGGACGGCTTCAACTACGAAGACGCGATCCTCGTGTCGGAGCGCTTGGTCCACAACGACGTGTTCACCTCGATCCACATCGAGGAGTACGAAGTCGAGGTGCGCGAGACCAAGCTCGGCAAGGAGGAGTTCACGCGCGACATCCCCAACGTCGGCGAGAAGGCGCTCTCGGCGCTCGATGACGCCGGCATTGTGCGCATCGGCACCTTCGTCGAGGCTGGCGACATCCTCGTCGGCAAAGTCGCGCCCAAGAGCAAGAGCGAGCTGACTCCGGAAGAGAAGCTCCTGCACGCGATCTTCGGCAAGGCCGGCGTGGACGTGAAGAACGCCTCGCTGACCATGCCTCCGGGAACGCGCGGCGTGGTCATCGGCGCGCAGAAGTTCTCGCGCCGCGTGAACCTCACGGACGCCGAGCGCAGCAAGGCGCTGGCGCAGATTCGTGACGCGGAGAAGGACTTCCTGCGCTCGCTGCGCGACTACACGGCGGCGATGCTGCGCGACGTGAAGGTCGCGCTCGGCGGCGAAGTGGCCGACGACCTGACCGGCAAGCCGGTGCAGTTCGACGACACGGCGACGTACGACGAGTTGCGCCGCGTGCGTCTGCTGTGCATGGCCGCTGCCGAGGACTGCCCGTCCAAGGAGCAGAAGGGCAAGGCGCTCTCCGCGGTCGCCGAGTTCCAGTCCAAGATCGAGGCGCGCGAAGCCGAGAAGAACAAGATCGTCAATCGCCTCTCGCGTGGCGACGAGCTGCCCACCGGCGTGCTCGAGATGGTCAAGGTCTATGTCGCCACCAAGCGCAACCTCTCGGTCGGCGACAAGATGGCTGGTCGCCACGGCAACAAGGGTGTGATCAGCAAGGTGATGCGCGTCGAGGACATGCCGTACCTCCACGACGGCACTCCGGTCGACATCGTGCTCAACCCGCTGGGCGTGCCCAGCCGCATGAACGTCGGCCAGATCCTCGAGACGCACTTGGGCTTGGCCGCCCGCAAGCTCGGCATGCGCTTCGTGTCGCCGCCGTTCGACGGCGCACGCGAGGAGCAGATCGAGGAGTTGCTCGGCAAGGCTGGGCTGCCGACGACCGGCAAGTTCCAGCTCTTCGACGGGCGCACTGGCGCGCCGTTCGAGCAGGACGTCACGGTCGGGATCATGTACATGCTGAAGCTGCACCACCTCGTCGACGAGAAGGTGCACGCCCGCGCGACCGGTCCCTACAGCCTGATCACCCAGCAGCCGCTGGGCGGCAAGGCGCGCTTCGGCGGTCAACGCTTCGGCGAGATGGAAGTGTGGGCGCTCGAGGCATACGGCGCCGCGCACATCCTGCAGGAGCAGCTCACCGTCAAGTCCGACGACGTCGAGGGCCGCACCAAGATCTACGAGTCGATGGTCAAGGGACTCAACATCCTCGAGCCCGGCACCCCGGTGTCGTTCGAAGTGTTGTGCAACGAGATCAAGGGGCTCGCGCTCAACATCCAGCTCCACAAGAAGGCGTCGCTGTAAAGCGAAGCGTTCCGAACCCCAACGCGAACGTCTGGAGAACGACCATGGTCGAAGCCACGCTCAATCGCATCAACGACTACGGCAGCGTCACCATCGCCCTGGCCAGCCCGGAAGACATCCGGTCCTGGTCCTACGGCGAGGTGAAGAAGCCCGAGACGATCAACTACCGCACGTACCGCCCCGAGCGCGACGGCCTCTTCTGCGAGCGCATCTTCGGTCCTGAGAAGGACTGGGAGTGTTTCTGCGGCAAGTACAAGGGCATCAAGCACAAGGGCATCGTCTGCGACAAGTGCGGCGTGATGATCACGCACTCGCGCGTGCGCCGTAAGCGGATGGGGCACATCAACCTCGCCGCCCCCGTCGCGCACATCTGGTTCTTCAAGGCCATGCCGAGCCGCCTCGGCACGCTGCTGGGGATCCAGACCTCGATGCTCGAGCGCGTGGTCTACTTCCAGGACTACATCGTCGTCGACCCGGGCGACACGCCGCTGCAGGAGAACCAACTCCTCACGGAGGACGAGTACCGGCAGTCGAAGGCCAAGTACGGCTCCGAGTTCGAAGCCGACATGGGCGCCGAGGCGGTCAAGAAGATCCTGCGCCGCCTGGAGCTGAACAAGATCTCGGGCGAGCTCCGCGAGGAGCTGCTGTCCACGCGCTCCAAGCAGCGCATGAAGGACATCATCAAGCGCCTGCGCACGGTGGAGATGCTGCGCGACTCGGGCAACAACTCCGAGTGGATGGTGCTCGACGTGATCCCCGTGATCCCGCCGGACCTGCGCCCGCTCGTGTTGCTCGACTCGGGCAACTTCGCGACCAGCGACCTCAACGACCTGTACCGGCGCTTGATCAACCGCAACAACCGGTTGAAGAAGCTGCTCGACCTCAACGCGCCTGAGGTCATCATCCGCAACGAGAAGCGCATGCTTCAGCAGTCGGTCGACGCCTTGTTCGACAACGGCCGCTGCCGTCGCCCGGTGCTCGGCTCGTCGAACCGCCCGCTCAAGTCGCTCACCGACATGATCAAGGGCAAGCAGGGTCGCTTCCGCGAAAACCTGCTCGGCAAGCGCGTCGACTACTCGGCCCGTTCGGTGATCGTCGTCGGTCCCGAGCTGCGCCTGCACCAGTGCGGTCTGCCCAAGAAGGTGGCGCTGGAGTTGTTCCAGCCGTTCATCATCCGACGCCTCAAGGAGCTCGGACTCGCCGACACGATCAAGTCGGCGAAGAAGATGCTCGAGCGCCGCGACGAGGAGGTGTGGGACATCCTCGAAGAGGTGATCCGCGACCACCCGGTGCTGCTCAACCGCGCGCCGACGCTGCACCGCATGGGTATCCAGGCCTTCGAGCCGGTGCTCATCGAAGGCAACGCGATTCGCTTGCACCCGCTGGTGTGCGGCGGATTCAACGCCGACTTCGACGGCGACCAGATGGCGGTGCACTTACCGCTGTCCTTCGAGGCTCAGATCGAAGCCTCGACGCTGATGCTGTCGACGAACAACGTGTTCTCGCCGGCCAACGGCGCGCCGATCATTTCGCCTTCGCAGGACATGGTGCTCGGCATCTACTACCTGACGAAGAACCCGCCGGACGTCGACATGACCAAGCTGATGCGCTTCAGCGGTCTGTCGGAGCTGTTCCTGGCCTACGGTCACAGCGTCACGCGTACGCACCGTCCGGTGCGCGTCCGCATGGAGCCGGGGCGTCGCATCAAGCTCTCGCCCAAGGGCCCCGAGGTCGAAGTCGACGACGACGGCCACGTGGCGGAGGACCCGCGCGACGCCAAGTCGAAGAAGGTGCTGCTCGCCACGACGATCGGGCGCGCGATCTTCAACGACATCCTTCCCCCGGGGATGCCGTACTACAACTACGAGCTCGACAAGAAGGGCATCCAGGCGCTGATCAGCGACTGTCACCGGCTGCTGGGTCGCGACGCGACGCTGAAGCTGCTCGACGACCTCAAGGACCTGGGCTTCAAAGCCAGCACGCGCGCCGGCCTGTCGTTCGGCAAGGACGACATCCGCATCCCGCCGGGCAAGTCGCGCATCCTGGTCGAGACGCAGAAGGAAATCGACAAGGTCGAGAAGTCCTTCCAGAAGGGCGTCATCACCGAAGGCGAGCGCTACCTCAAGATCATCGACCTGTGGACACACGCCCGTGAGAAGGTCGGTGAAGACCTGATGCACGTGCTGCGTGAGGACAGCCGCACCGACCAGATCTACGTCAACCCGATCTACTGCATGGTGCAGTCGGGCGCGCGTGGTTCGATCGACCAGGTGCGTCAGCTCGGCGGTATGCGCGGTCTGATGGCCAAGCCCTCGGGCAAGATCATCGAGACGCCGATCAAGGCGAACTTCCGCGAGGGCTTGAAGGTGCTCGAGTACTTCAGCTCGACGCACGGCGCCCGCAAGGGTCTGGCGGACACCGCGCTCAAGACGGCCGATGCCGGGTACTTGACGCGCAAGCTGACCGACGTCGCCCAGAACGTCGTGATCACGATGGACGACTGCGGCACGCCCAACGGCGTCCAAAAGGGCGTCATCTACAAGGGCGAAAAAGTCGTGGTCACGCTGGCGCAGGCCGTGCGTGGACGCGTCGCCCGCGCCACGATCATGGACGTCGTCAACGACGAAGTCGTGGTCCGCGAAGGCGAGGTCGTCACCGAGGACGTGGCTCAGCGCATCGAAGCTCTGGGCTACGAGAAGATCTCGGTCCGCTCTCCGCTCACGTGCGAAGCCGGCTTCGGCATCTGCTCGAAGTGCTACGGCATGGACCTCTCCCGCGGCGCGCTGGCCGAGCGTGGACTGGCGATCGGCATCATCGCCGCGCAGTCGATCGGCGAGCCGGGCACGCAGCTCACGATGCGCACGTTCCACATCGGTGGCACGGCCTCGCGCTCGATCGAAGCCTCCGAAGTCAAGGCCAAGCGCCCTGGCAAGGTGAGCTTCGCGAACCTCAAGGTGGTCACCAACGCCGCCGGTCAGCGCGTCGTGCTGAACCGCAACGGCGAGATCCGGCTCCTCGACGTGCGCGGTCGCGAGATCGACCGCTACAGCGTGCCGACGGGTGCTGCGGTGTTCGTCTCCGAGGAAGGTGAAGTCAAGGCCGGGGACGTGCTCTGCCGTTGGGACCCGCACCACGTGCCGATCCTGTCGGAGTTCAAGGGCAAGGTCCGCTACGAAGACCTCATCGAGGGCAAGACGCTCAAGATCGAGCGCGATGCACGCCGCGGCACCGTCCGCAAGCAGGTGATCGAGCACAAGGGCGACCTGCACCCGCAGGTCGTGCTGGAGGATTCCAGCGGCCGCCCTTTGGCGCTGTACCCGATTCCCGAGCGCGCGTACCTCGAAGTCGAGGAAGGCGCCCAGGTCGGCCCCGGCGAGTTGCTCGCCAAGAGCGCTCGCGACATCCAGGGCACGCAGGACATCACCGGTGGTCTGCCGCGCGTGACCGAGTTGTTCGAGGCGCGTCGCCCGAAGGATCCGGCGGTGATCAGCGAGATCGACGGCGTCGTCGAACTCGGCGAGAAGAAGCGCGGCAAGCGCACGATCATCGTGCGCGCGCTCGGCGCGAAGAGCGAGGTCATCGAGGAGCGCGAGCACTCGGTGCCGCAGACCAAGCACCTGCGGGTTCACAAGGGCGACGAAGTGCGCGCTGGTGAGCCGCTGGTGGACGGTCCGCTCGATCCGCACGACATCCTCGCCATCTCCGGCGAAGAGGAAGTGCAGGGTTACCTCCTGCGCGAGATCCAGAGCGTTTACCGCTCGCAGGGCGTCACGATCGACGACAAGCACATCGAGATCATCGTCGGTTCGATGATGCGCAAGGTCTCGGTCAAGGACCCCGGCGACAGCGAGTTCCTGCCCGGCGCCGTGGTCGATCGCTTCCGCTTCCGCCGCGAGAACGAGCGTCTGCGCAAGGAGCGCAAGAAGCCTGCGACGGGGGAAACGCTGCTCCTGGGCATCACCAAGGCCTCTCTCTCGAGCGAATCGTTCATCTCCGCCGCGAGCTTCCAGGAGACCACCAAGGTGTTGACGGAGGCCGCACTGGCCGGCCGCCGCGACAACCTCGTGGGTCTCAAGGAGAACGTGATCCTCGGACACCTGGTTCCGACGGGCACCGGTTTCCGGGACCACAGCCGCACGCGCGTCAAGAAGAACATCGACTTCGGAGAGTTGGGCAACGCGTCGCAGTTCGAAGCGCGCATGCCGGATCCGGAGCTGGAGGCCATCGTGGCGGGTTTCGACCCGCTGACCGAGCCGCCGCTCGTGCTCGACTCGCCCAGCGGCGTGGCCGTCGGCGCCGACGAGGACGAACTGCCGCGCGGGCTGAGCCTGTCGACCGGCGCCGGGGACGAGGACAAGAAGGACGACGACATCGAGACGCGCAGCGACGACGCGGCCGACGACGACGATCTGGACGCGGACTTCAGCGGTGAAGGCGACCTCGACGCCGAACCGGATCTGTAGCGAGCGGAGGCGCCGGGGGCCGTACGGTGGGGTGGCGAACTGCGCTGCACACCGGAGGCTCCCGAGCGCCCGACTTCTGATCCCAGGTTACTGATCTCTGCGGCGTCGCTGGCTCGTGCGAGCTGGCGGCGCTGACCGCGCTGCGGATCGAACCCGAGCGGTTCCGTCCGACGCCCTGACCCAACTACGCTCTGTTCAACCCAACGCTCTGCTCAACCCAGCAGCGAGCTGACCAGGTCCCCCGCGGGCTGGTCGGCGAGCTCGGGCCGGTACGCTGTTGCGCGCCGCGCCGCGGGCTCTACAATGCTCGCCCTTTTTCCCGGACGGCCGTGGCCGTCCACGTTTGCCTCCGCAGATTTCCATGCCGACGATCAATCAACTGGTTCGCAAGCCGCGCGTCGTCCAAAAGCGCCGCACCAAGTCCCCGGTGCTCGACGCCTGCCCGCAGAAGCGCGGGGTGTGCTTGCAGGTCAAGACCATGACGCCGAAGAAGCCCAACTCGGCGTTGCGCAAGGTCGCCCGTGTGCGTCTGTCGAACGGCAAGGAAGTGACGGTCTACATCCCCGGCGAAGGGCACAACCTCCAGGAGCACTCCGTGGTGCTGGTGCGCGGCGGCCGCGTGCGCGACCTTCCCGGTGTGCGCTACCACATCATCCGCGGCACGCTCGACACCTCTGGAGTCGACGGCCGCAACCAGGGCCGTTCCAAGTACGGCACCAAGCGCCCCAAGAAGTAGCGCGCGACCCGTCCGCCTTCCGCCCAAGCCACACGCTCCCTACCGACCATGCCGCGCAACTACGTCTCCACCGAACGCCTGCTGTCCCCGGATCCGAAGTTTGCCTCGATGCTGGCGACCAAGATCATCAACAAGATCATGTGGGGCGGCAAAAAGTCGCTCGCGCAGGCCATCTTCTACGAGGCCCTCGACTTGGCCCAGAAGAAGCTGCCTGACGTCCAGGACCAGCAGGAGATCTTCACGCGCGCGATCGACAACGTGCGCCCTGCGGTGGAAGTGCGCTCCAAGCGCGTTGGCGGCGCCAACTACCAGGTGCCGCGCGAAGTGCGTCGCAACCGTCAGCAGTCGCTCGCGATCCGCTGGCTCGTCGACAACGCGCGCTCGAAGAAGGGCAAGCGCATGGCCGTGCGGCTCTCGGAAGAGTTCGTGGACGCCTTCAACGGCACCGGCGCTTCGGTGCAGTGGAAGGAACAGGTCCACAAGATGGCCGAGGCCAACAAGGCCTACGCGCACTACGCGCACTAGGAGTTGCGCCCACGAGGAGGCTGCTCCGCGAGGAGGCGCTTCTTTGGCGGACGGGCGTAACGCCCGCTCCGCGGGCCGCGCGGCGCCTGCTGGTTCGCTTCGCAGATCGCACCGTGACCGTCCGTTTCGCGCGAGCGAGCCGCCCAGGCTCGCTCGCTGCATTAGAGGCGCGCTGCACCACGGAGTCGTCCCTGTGATCGACGTATTGATCTACCGCGACCCTCGGGAGTCGACGGCCAAGTGCTCGCTCACGCCGCTGCGCGGCAAGCCCTCGATTCGCTTCGTACCGCACCGCAGCGACCGTCGGCTCGACGTGGGGGAGCGCACGCTGCTCCACCCGGACGGAGAGCTGTTGACCACTGCCGACGCGCAGCGGCCGCTGCTCGTCGTGGATTGCTCCTGGCGCCGGCTCCCGGTCCTGCTCGGGCAACTCGATGGTGTGATGGTGCGTCGGCGGCTGCCCGCGCTCGCAACCGCGTATCCGCGCAAGAGCCGCCAGTTCGAAGACCCTGCCAGCGGTCTCGCCTCCGTCGAAGCGCTCTACGCCGCGCTCGCGATCCTGGGTGAGGCGCGCCCGGAGCTGCTCGCGGAATATCGTTGGGCGCAGGGATTCCTCGACGCGAACCCGCAGCTGCGGTGAGGCGCGCCTGGGCGCTACGATCGCTGCCGCCATGGACCTGCGACGGCTCCGCAATTTCGGCATCGTCGCGCACATCGACGCCGGCAAGACGACGCTGTCCGAGCAACTGCTGTTCGTGTCGGGAGTCGAGCACCGCATCGGCGAGGTGGATTCGGGCACCGCCACCATGGACTGGATGGCGCAGGAGCGCGAGCGGGGTATCACGATCACCGCCGCAGCCACGCGGCTGCCGTGGCGCGGCCACGAGTTGGACTTGATCGACACGCCCGGCCACGTGGACTTCGGCGTCGAAGTCGAGCGCTCACTGCGCGTTCTCGACGGTGCGGTGCTGGTCGTCGACGCGGTCGCCGGCGTTCAGGCGCAGTCCGAGGCGGTGTGGCGTGCGCTCGAGCGCAGGCGCGTGCCGGCGCTGGTGTTCGTCAACAAGTGCGACCGCCCCGGCGCCGACTTCCTCGCGGCGCTGAGCAGTGTTCAGGTGCGGCTCGGCGCACCGGCGCGGCCTATCGCATACCCGCTCTACACCGCTGGGCACTGCAGCGGGTACGTCGACCTGCTCGCGCTCGATGCGTGGGACGCATCGGAGATCGTCCACGATGCGCAGGCCGAGTTGCGCCGCATGCCGCTGCCCGACTGCGTGGCCGACGAGGCCCGTGTCCTGCATTCCGAACTCGTCGACGCGCTCGCTGATCACGACGACGTGCTGCTGCGGCTGGTCGTGGCGGGCGAGCGTGTTCCGGTCGAGCTGCTGCGACGCGCGTTGCGCCAGGCCACTCTGGCGCGCGCGCTCGTGCCCGTGTTGTGCGGCGCCGCGCTGCGGCACATCGGGCCGCGGGCCGTGCTCGACGCGATCGTCGACTACTTGCCGTCCCCGCTGGACGCGCCTGCCGTGCAGGGGCGCGATCCGGCGGACGGCGCGCTGCTCGAGCGACCGGCGGACCCCGCGGCGCCGCTGTGCGCCCTGGTGTTCAAGACCCACGTCGACGACCACGGCGAGCTCCACTTCCTGCGGCTGTACTCCGGCTCGCTGCGCGCCGGGGACGTGGTGCTCAATCCGCGCGCGCGCAAACGCGAGCGCGTCGCTCGGCTCCTGCGCATGCACGCCGACGCGCGCCATCCGCTGGATGTGGCGCTGGCCGGAGAAATCGTCGCGGTGCAGGGGCTCCACGCCGCGCTGACGGGCGACACGTTGTGCGCGCTCGATTCACCGATCACGCTCGAGGGGCTCACGTACCCCGAGCCGGTCATCGCCATGGTGCTCGAACCGCGCTCGACGACCGAGCGCGACAAGCTGCGCGCGGGGATCCTGCGCCTGACGCGCGAGGATCCGACCCTGCGCGCGGAGGAAGACGCGGCGGCGGGGCAGTGGACCGTATCCGGCATGGGCGAACTGCACCTGGAAGTGGCGCTCGAGCGGCTGCGCCGCGAGTTTCGCATCGACGTTGCGATGGGCGCGCCGCGGGTCGCCTACCGCGAGGCCGTGCGCCGCGGCGCCGCACCCGTGCGTGGTGCGCAGACGGTCGAGCGAAACTTCGGCGGAGAATCGCAGTTCGGCAGCGTCGCGCTAGAGCTGAGCCACGAGCCGCCGAGCGCCGACGGGACTGCCGTGGTGCAGGTCCAGTGGGCCCCGGGTTGCCCGATTCCCGCTGCGTTTCGCCCCGCCATCGAGGAGGCCCTGCGTTCCGCGTGCGAGGTCGGCCCCAGGCTTGGCTTTCCGCTGGTCGGCGCGCGCGTCGCACTGGTGGGGGGCGAGTCACGCCCCGGGCTCGACAACGAACTGGCCTTCGTGCAGGCGGCCGTCGGGGCCTTGCGTGAGGCAGCCGCGAGCGCGGAGGTCGAGATTCTCGAGCCCGTCGTCGCGCTCGAGGTGAACGCGCCGGCGGAGTTCTCCAGCGGCGTGATCGCTGACCTTCACGCGCGGCGCGCCGAAATCGAGTCCGTCGAATCGGTGGGGCCCCTGCGGCGCGTCCTGGGCTTGGCGCCGCTCCACAAGCTGATGGGCTACTCCACGGTTGTTCGCTCGTTAACGCAGGGGCGAGCGGACTTTTCGCTGCGTCCGCACGGCCACCGACCGGTGTCGGACGCCGAGCTGGCCGCGCGCGGGTTGGTGTGGAGTTAGCGCGCCTGACCGCGGGCCACGGCCGGATCTTGCTTCGAAAAGCAGCGGGTCAGCTATTGACGACCCCCTGACTCGCCCGTATCCTCCCTCGCCCTTCGGAAGCACCCGAGCCACATTTAGGCTCGGTCTCGCATCCGCCGCCGACTTCGCCAGCTACGCCCGTTCAGACCCAGCTACGCGTTCATGAAGGAAAAGATCCAGATCCGGATGGAGGCCTACGACCACGAGGCGCTCGACCTGTCGTGCCTCGACATCGTGGAGACCGCCAAGCGGACCGGGGCGCGCGTCGCAGGTCCGATTCCGCTTCCGACGCGGATCGAGCGCTACACCGTGCTGCGCTCTCCGTTCATCGACAAGAAGTCGCGCGAACAGTTCGAGATCCGGACGCACAAGCGCCTGATCTTCATCTCGGAGCCCACCAGCCAGACGGTGGACGCTCTCTCCAGTCTGAACATGCCCGCGGGGGTGGATATCCGTATCAAGGCCTGAGGGGCACGACCCAAGGGCCTCGATCGCAGCGCACGTCTCGCCGTCCCCGTTGCTCCATGCCGCCTCCTCGACGAGTGCGGCGCAACCTGGACCCGCAAGGCAGAGATACGGCGCCGCGTGGGAGTCGCACTGCACGGCAGTGCGCCCGCTACCGCAAGACAAACACTCGCTGAAGTTGCCGGCGCTCGCCGACGTCCGCCTGATCCAGGCGTGTCCTCGGGTTGTCGACGCTTCGCGCTGATCTCCATCCCCTCCACCCCACATACCCGCACGCCGCGTGGCCAGGCGTTGGTGCTCTGCGGTCCGTCAGGACCGCGCGAGCTCCCTGGTCGAACCGGCTCTGACCAACACTCTCCCTGGCGTCCTGCGCTGGGGTCTTCCACGAGGTTCTAGAGGCTCATGACGCTGATCCTGGGTCGCAAGGTAGGCATGACGCAGTTCTTCCAAGACGACGGCACGCTCTGTGGCGTGACGGTCGTCGAGGCGGGGCCGTGCGTCGTCGCGCAAGTCCGGACGAAGGAAAAGGACGGCTACGACGCCGTTCAGCTCGGCTTCGGCGACAAGGCGCCGCGCTTGGTTTCCAAGCCGCAGGCGGGCCACTTCAAGAAGGCCGGTGTCGCCCCCAAGCGCTACCTGCGCGAGGAGCGCCTGAGCGAGCCGGCGAAGGTGGCCGCGGGGGACACGTTGAAGGTCGACGTGTTCAAGGTCGGCGACCTCGTCGACGTCATCGGCACCACCAAGGGTCGCGGCTTTGCCGGCACCATCAAGCGCCACGGCTTCAACCGCGGTCCCGAGACGCACGGCTCGATGAACGTGCGCGCGCCCGGTTCGATCGCCAGCCGCCGCATCGGCAAGTTGCCCAAGGGCAAGCGCATGGGCGGCCACTACGGAGTCGAGCGGGTCACCGCGAAGAACCTCCGCGTCGTGCGCGTGGATACCCAGCGCAACCTGCTGTTCGTCGTGGGCTCGGTTCCCGGGCACAACGACGGGTTCGTCATGGTTCAGTCGGCCCGCACCGGTCGCAAGCGCGCCCAGTGAGCGGCAGCTAGTCCAGTCGCCCCGACGTACTCACGAACCGTCCTCACCCAACACATCCGAACCTTAAGACGAGGCTCGAGAAGCAATGGAACTCAAGGTCCACGGCAAGTCCAAGCAAGGCGCGCAGGCGTACGACGCCGCCGCGTTCGGCGAAGGCGTGTACTACCGCCTGCTCAAGGACTCGGTCGACATGTTCATGGCCAACCAGCGCCAGGGAACGGTCAAGACCAAGATCCGCTCTGAGGTCGCTTTCTCGGGCAAGAAGCCCTGGAAGCAGAAGCACACCGGCCGCGCGCGCGCCGGCGACAAGAAGTCGCCGATCTGGCGCAAGGGGGGCACGACCTTCGGCCCTCGCCCGCGCGACTACAGCTACTACATGCCGTCCAAGCAGCGGCGTGTCGCGCTGCGCAGCGCCCTCGCCGGCAAGTTCCGCGACGGCGAAGTCGGGCTGTTCGATGCCTCCGGCTTCGACAGTCCGTCCGCCAAGGCAGCGCGTGGCACGTTGGCCGCGGCGGGTTCGCCGCGCCGCGTCGTCATCGTCCTCAGCGCCGCCAACGAAAACGTCTGGAAGTCCTTCCGGAACTTCCCCGGCGTCCAGGTCCGCACCGCGCTCGAGTTGTGCGCCCACGACGTGCTCGCCTCCACGCAGGTTTGGGCGGAGGTCGGCGCCCTCAAGGCTCTTGAGGCCCGAGTCGGAGTCGCGGCCAGCGCCTGAGCGCGCAGGCCCAAGCAGCTCAGGCCAAACTCGCCGCACCCAGCATCACGCGCACGTCCAAGCACAATCCCATGAGTTCTCTCGACCAGATGTACCGGATCATCCAAAAGCCGGTGGTTACCGAGAAGGCCAACTCGCGCACGTTCGAGGACCTCGACGAGAAGGTCTACCACTTCGCCGTACCGCTCGGTGCGAACAAGGTTGAGATCCGACAGGCCGTCGAAAAGCTGTTCAACGTGAAGGTCGTGCGTGTCAACACGCTCGTCCGTCAAGGGAAGGCCAAGCGCCGTGGGTGGGCGAGCGGCGAATCGCCGACCACCAAGCGCGCGATGGTCACCGTGGCCAAGGGAAGCTCGATCGAGATCCTCTAACGCCGACGCTCGCAGTCCCGAACTTCCGCAGCCGCCAACGCTCACTGACGACAGGGAACGCCCGCCATGGCCATCAAGACCTACAAGCCGACTTCCGCCGGACGCCGTCACGGCACCGTGCTCGACTTCACCGAGGAAATCACGCGTGATTTCCCCGAGCGCAGTCTGCTTCGCCCGCTGCGCAAGACGGGCGGACGCAACAACCACGGCCACCAGACGAGCAAGTGGCGTGGCGGCGGTCACAAGCGCATGTACCGCGTGATCGACTTCCGGCGCAACAAGGACGGCGTCGCCGCGAAGGTGGTCTCGATCGAGTACGACCCCAACCGCTCCGCGAACATCGCGCTGCTGCAGTACACCGATGGCGAGAAGGCCTACATCGTCGCGCCGCTCGGTCTGACGGTCGGCCAGACGCTGATGAACGGACCGAGCGCGGAGCCGAACAACGGCAACTGCCTGCCGCTCGCCAACATCCCGGTCGGTCTCCAGATCCACAACATCGAGTTGAAGGAAGGTCGCGGCGGCCAGATGTGCCGCGTGGCCGGCAGCGCAGCTCAGTTGACGGCGAAGGAAGGCGAGTTCGCGATCTTGTCGATGCCGTCGGGCGAGTTGCGCAAGGTGCACCTGCGCTGCCGCGCGACGATCGGTCGCATCGGCAACCTCGACTGGCAGAACGTGTCGATCGGCCAGGCCGGCCGTCACCGTCACATGGGACGTCGTCCGCACGTGCGCGGCACCACCATGAACCCGGTCGACCACCCGCTCGGCGGTGGTGAAGGTCGCACCAAGGGTGGTCGTCACCCCTGCAACGCGAACGGTCTGCTCGCGAAGGGCTTGAAGACGCGCCGCAAGAATCACCCGACCAACAAGTTCATCGTGCGCAGCCGCCACAAGCAGTGAGCGAGCGACCCTAAACGCACCACGAGGAGTCAATCACAATGAGCCGCAGTCTGAAAAAGGGCCCGTACGTCGACCACAACGTGGCCGAGAAGGTCGAGGCCATGCTCAAGGCGGGGCGCAAGGATCCCATCACCACGTGGGCGCGTTCCTGCACCATCATCCCCGACTTCGTCGGGCTGACTTTCATGGTTCACAACGGGCGTCACCATCACAAGGTGACGATCACGGAAGACATGGTGGGTCACAAGCTCGGCGAGTTCGCGCCGACCCGCGTGTTCAAGGGCCACACGAACAAGAAGGAAGACAGCAAGGCGGCTACGCCGGGAGCTTGATCCATGGCCAACAAGAACAACGACGGGAACAGCAGGGGCGCCGACGCAGGCGTCAAGTCGTACGCGGCGAAGCTGCGGTATGCGCGCATCACGGCTCGCAAGGCGCGCCTGGTCGCCGACCTCATCCGCGGCCGCACCGTCAACAACGCGCTCGAGGTACTGGGTTTCGAGCACAAGCGCGCGGCGAGCTTCTACTCCGGTCTGGTTCGTTCGGCGATGGCGAACGCTGGACAGGACGAAGGCGTGAACGTCAACCAACTGGTCATCACGGACTGCCGCGCCGACGACGGTCCGATGCTCCAGGGCCGCATGCGCTTCCGCCCCGGTCCGCAGGGCCGCGCGCATCCGTTCAAGAAGCTGACCAGCCACCTGACCGTCGTCGTTTCGCAGCCGGCCGAGTCCGCCGGCAAGCGTCGCAGTGGCCGCAAGGCCAAGGCCTGATTCCGCGGCCGCACGCAACCTCCACCGACTCGAGTCAATCGCATGGGCCAAAAAGTTCACCCGACCGGCTTCCGCCTCTCCAGCATCGAGCCCTGGCGCTCTCGCTGGTACGCGAACAAGCAGAATTTCCGCGCGTTGCTCCTGCAGGATCACAAGATCCGCACCTACGTCGCCAAGGAGTACAAGGCCGCCGGCATCCCGCGCGTCGAGATCGAGCGCACGGGAGAAGCCGTGAACGTGATCGTCCACACCGCGCGCCCGGGCGTGCTGGTCGGACGCAAGGGTGTGCGCGTCGACGAGTTGAAGGCGGCCCTGCAGCGGATCACCGGGCAGACCTGCCACCTCACGGTGCGCGAGATCAAGCGGCCTGAACTGGAGTCGACCCTCGTCGCGGAAATGGTGGCCGAGTCGCTCGAGAAGCGTATGGCTTTCCGTCGCGCGATGAAGAAGGCGATCCTCACCACCGTCCAAGCGGGCGCCAAGGGCGTCAAGATCGAGCTCAACGGCCGTCTGGGCGGCGCCGAAATGGCGCGCCAGGCGAAGGAGCGCGAAGGCCAGGTGCCGCTCTCGACCCTGCGCGCGAACGTCGACTACGGCACGGCCATCGCCAAGACCACGTACGGCGTCATCGGCGTGAAGGTGTGGATCTACAAGGGCGACCTCGAGCCCGGCCAAAAGCTCGACTACCAGCAGCAGACCGGCGTGGCGCCGCGCGGCGCCGAAGGCGTGCGTTCGCCGCGTCGCGGTCGCATCTCTCGCGATGCGCTGACGACCCAGGGCTGAAGTCCAGCGCCTCGCCCTCCATCCAACGTCCACTCTGCACCGTCCACGTCTGCACCGCTCACTCAGGCCCGACGCCGTCGAACGAGCTTCTAGGAGACCTGCGCCATGGCATTGATGCCCAGTCGAACCAAGTACCGCAAGGTGATGCGCGGCCGCATTCGCGGCGCCGCCACCGCGGGTCACCGCGTCGCGTTCGGAGACTTCGGTCTCCAGTCGCTGGACGCCGCATGGATCAGTGGTCGCCAGCTCGAGGCAGGGCGCGTCGCCGCGTCTCGCGCCACGGGCGGTCAAGGAAAGATCTGGATCCGCGTGTTCCCGCACAAGCCGATCTCGGCGAAGCCGGCGGAGACGCGCATGGGCACCGGCAAGGGCGAGCCCGAGTTCTGGGCCGCTGTGGTCAAGCCCGGAACGATCCTGTTCGAACTCGGCGGCGTCACCGAGGACAAGGCTCGCCTCGCGTTCAAGCGCGTCGCGCACAAGCTCCCGATCAAAGTGAAGATGGTCAAGCGTCTGCCGACGACCTGATCGCCTCCCGCCCAACGCTGACCGCCCTTTTTCACCCCAACTCTCCGCCTCACCCCACACGGCGCCATGAAGATCGACGAGATCCGCGGCAAGACCGACTCTGAGCTCGAGTTCGAGCTCAAGAACCTGACCAAGGAGTGCTTCGACCGGCGCTTCAAGTCCGGTACCGACACTTCGACCGAGACGGCTCGTCTGCGCAACGCGCGCCGCGCCGTCGCGCGGATCCGCACCGTGCTGCACGAGCGCGCCACTCACATTCGCGGGCAGGAGTCCCGCTAGTCATGACCCAATCCCAGAACCCCGAGCCCGCCGCTGGCCAGGCTGCGCGCACTGCGCGCCGTCTCCAGATCGGCGTCGTCGTCTCGAACAAGGTCGCCAAGACGATCACCGTCCAGATCGAGCGCACCTTCCGTCACCCCAAGTACGGCAAGTACGTTCGCAAGCGTGAGAAGTACCACGCTCACACCGAGGTTCCGGTGAACGTCGGCGACGAGGTCGAAATCATGTCGACCCGCCCGATGTCGGCGCTCAAGCGCTGGCGTCTGGTGCGAGTGGTGAAGGCTGCCGCGGACCGTGGCGTCGAGATCTCGGCCATCGGCGGTGATCAGATCGGAGGTCAGTCATGATCCAAATGCAGACTTTCCTGGACGTCGCCGACAACACCGGCGCCAAACGCGTCCAATGCATCAAGGTGCTCGGCGGCACCCACCGTCGCGTCGCCGGCCTGGGTGACATCGTCGTCGTCGCCGTGAAGAAGGCGCTGCCGAGCTCGGACGTCAAGGCTGGTTCGGTCGCCAAGGGTGTGATCGTTCGCACGCGCAAGGCCACCCGACGCGAAGACGGCACCTATGTGCGCTTCGATCGCAACGCGATCGTGCTCATCGACGCCGAGAACAACCCCAAGGGAACGCGCATCTTCGGCGCCGTCGCGCGCGAGCTGCGCGAGCGCAACTTCATGAAGATCATCTCGCTCGCTCAGGAGGTGGTGTGATGGCCACACGCAAGCAACCGCTGGTCAACGGCGGCGAAATCAAGCTGCACGTCAAGGCTGGTGACAAGGTCCAGGTCATTTCGGGCAACGACAAGGGCGTGGTGGGGGAGATCCTGCACGCTTACCCGCGCGACCAGCGTGTGACGGTCCAGGGCGTGAACAAGCGCTGGAAGCACCGCAAGCCGACCCAGCAAAACCCCAAGGGCGAGCGCGTTCAGGAAGAGCGCCCGATCCACGTCAGCAACGTCAAGCTCGTCGAGGCCGCGGCTTCCGGCAAGCGCGGCTGAGCCACCGACCGGCTCTGCCCCACACCATCCAAGCCTTCGCAGCATCGCCTCCACGTCGACTCCACCACTGAACCTCACCGAGGTCCAAGATGTCCGCAACCGCCTCCAAGAACGTTCCGCGCCTCAAGGAACGCTACAACCAAGAGGTTCGCGCCAAGCTGCGCGAGCGTTTTGGCATCAAGAACGACATGGCCACTCCGCGACTGGTGAAAATCACCGTCAACATGGGCGTCGGCTCGGCCGTCGAGAACAAGTCGCGGGTTGAGACCGCGGCCAAGGACCTCGCGATGATCACGGGCCAGCAGCCCACCATCCGCAAGGCGCGTGAGGCGATCTCGGCCTTCAAGCTGCGCGACGGCATGCCGATCGGCTGTGCGGTCACTCTGCGCGGCGCGCGCATGTGGGAATTCCTCGATCGACTGGTCTCCGTCGTGCTTCCTCGTATCCGCGACTTCCGCGGCGTTAAGGACCGGCTGGACGGCCGCGGCAATTACACCCTGGGCTTGGCGGAACAGACCGTGTTCCCCGAGATCGAACTCGACAAGATCGACTTCGTGCAGGGCATGGACATCACCTTCGTGACCACGGCGAAGACCGACGAGGAAGGCTACTTCCTGCTCAAGGAGCTGGGGATGCCGTTCGTCCAGCGCGACGCAGCCGAAGGCAAGAAGAAGAAAAAGTCCAGCTGAGTTCCGGACCAGCCACCACCGGCTGAGGTTCGCGGTCGAGTCCGCGCTGCCCTCGGCTCGCCCGCCCTCCCGCACCACCCGACCAAGAACACCCGAAAGAACCCGACAGAAGCTCGGACGAATCTGCGCGCACGCGCCCAGACGCCTCGAGACTGCCGGAGCAAGGTGAATCGCACATGGCCAAGACGTGTCTGATCGTCAAGAGCAAGAAGACCCCCAAGTTCTCGACGCGGGCCTACACCCGCTGCGGAATCTGCGGCCGCCAACGCGCCGTGTACCGCAAGTTCGGGATCTGCCGCATCTGTTTGCGTGAAAAGGCGCTGCGTGGAGAGATCCCCGGCATGCGCAAGGCCTCTTGGTAGGAGCTGCCCACCATGATGACCGATCCGATCGCTGACCTTTTGACCCGCGTCCGCAACGCCAACTCCAATGGCTCGAAGACCGTGCAAATGCCGGCCTCCAAGCTGAAGGTGGGCGTGGCTCAGATCCTCCAAGAGGAGGGTTTTGTGAGTTCCTACACCGTCGAGCCTGGCGCTCCGCACAGCACGCTCAGCATCCAGCTGAAGTACGGACCGGACGGCGAGCGCGTCATCCGCCGCATCGAGCGCATCTCGAAGCCCGGCTGCCGCGTCTACAGCCCGGCCAAGTCGATCCCGTCGGTCCTCAAGGGCCTGGGCATCTACATCCTCTCGACCAACCAGGGCGTGGTCTCCGATCGCAAGGCGCGTGAGTTGAACGCCGGCGGCGAGATTCTCTGCAAGGTCTATTGATCGTCGCAGGACGCCGAATCCAGCGCCGAATTCTGCTCAGCACCAGCCAGCCGCACGCACCCAGAACGTCAAGGACCACAGTTCCATGTCGCGCATCGGAAAGCAGCCCGTCGCCATCCCCGGCGGCGTCAAGGTCGAGGTCGGGGCCGATCGCAAGATCAAGGTCACCGGCCCCAAGGGGACCAGCGAGTTCCAACACCCCGCCGAGGTGACCGTCAAGGTCGAAGGCTCGTCGGTGTTGGTCTCCCGCGCTACGGACGACCGCGCCTCGCGTGCTCACCACGGAACGACTCGCGCGATGCTCGCCAGCATGATCGGCGGCGTCACCAAGGGCTACCAGAAGGAGCTCGAAGTGATCGGCGTCGGTTGGAACGCGGCCGTGCAGGGGCGCAAGGTTGTGCTCAACGTCGGCTTCTGCAACCCGGTGCAGATCGATCTGCCCGAGGGAGTGCAAGCCGCCTGCCCCAACCCGACGAGCATCGTCGTCACGGGTCATGACAAGCAGCGCGTCGGCCTCGCCGCGGCGCGCATGCGGGCTTCGCGTCCTCCCGAGCCCTACAAGGGCAAGGGTGTCCGCTACCGCGGCGAGTATGTGCGTCAGAAGGCCGGAAAGAGCTTCGGTAGCTAATCATGCGAGCGATCCTCAAGAATCAAGCCCGTCGTCAACGCCGCACTTGGCGAGTCCGCGGCAAGTTGAGCCGCACCTCGAGCGCGTTGCGCCTCTCCGTGCACCGCTCAAGCAAGCACATCTCGGCGCAGGTGATCGACGACGTGCAGGGCAAGACCCTCTGCGCCGCGACCACCACGTCGAAGAGCTTGGCAGAGCAGATCAAGGGCAAGACCAAGACCGAGCGCGCCAAGGTCATCGGCGAAGAGATCGCCAAGCGTGCGCTCGCCGCCGGCGTGACGACCGTCGTTTTCGATCGTGGTGCGGCGCGCTTCCACGGACGCGTGAAGGCGCTCGCCGAAGCTGCCCGCGGCGCGGGTCTGAAGTTCTAGAACCCAGTCGCTCTGCACCAACCGTCCCGTTACGCCGCCCCGCGCCCGTAAAGCCCCAGCGCCAAGAAGTCCCCGGAGTTTCCCGCGATGAACGATGGAATTCGCTACCTCGACATCAACGAAGTCGAGCAGCTTTCTGAACTTTCGGAAGTCATGGTGCGCGTCAACCGCTGCGCCGTGGTCGTGAAGGGTGGACGGCGCTTTTCGTTCGCTGCCCTTACGGTGAGCGGCGACGGTCGCGGCGTCGTGGGGATCGGCTACGGCAAGGGCCGCCAAGTTCCCGGCGCTATCGAGAAGGCCGGCCGCGACGCGCGCAAGCACCTCATGCGTGTCCCGCTGACTTCCACCAACACGATCCCGCACGAGGTCGAGGCGACCTTTGGCGCCTCGCGCGTGCGCCTCGTGCCGGCCTCGCCGGGCACCGGGATCATCGCCGGCGCGGCCGTGCGCGCCGTTTGCGAGATGGCCGGCATCAAGGACATCCTCACCAAGTCGTACGGCTCGACCAACCCGGTCAACGTGGTGAAGGCCGCAACCCACGCGCTGGCGCAACTGCGCACGCACGAAGAGACCCGCGCTCTGCGCGGCGTCGAGCTGGGCGCCTGAGGCGCGATCCCCGAACTAGCGCCGCACCAGCTGCAGCCAAACAAGCACAACCTCTCACACAAGGCATCACGACATGAACCTCAAGACGGTCTGCGACAAGGGCGTCAAGCACGCCCAGCGCAAGCGAGTGGGCCGTGGCATCGGCAGTGGTCTGGGTAAGACCGCCGGTCGCGGCCACAAGGGATGGGGCGCTCGCTCTGGAACGAGCCGACGTCCGGGATACGAGGGCGGTCAGATGCCCATCTACCGGCGCGTCCCCAAGCGTGGCTTCACGAACGCCCGATTCCGCGTCGACTACACCGTGGTCAACGTCGAGACGCTCAACGCCTTCGACAGTGGCTCGGTCGTCGACCTCGCCGCGATTCTGTCCCACGGCCTCGCGAGCAAGACGGCGCCGCTGCTGAAGATCCTCGGCGACGGAAAGCTCGAGAAGAAGCTGACCGTGCGCGCGCAGAAGTTCAGCGCCACGGCCAAGAGCAAGATCGAAGAAGCCGGCGGCGTCGCCCAGCTGATCGACGAGCGCGGCGCTGACGTCACGGAAGGCGCGGAGGCGCAGGGCTAGTGGAAGCCCAGGGCAGTCCCCTCCAGCTGCTGAAGATCCCCGAGACGAGGGACAAGATCCTCGTCACGATGGGGCTCTTGCTGGCGTATCGGCTCGGGTTCCAGGTGCCGATCCCTGGCATGAACCCGCAGTTCCTCAGCGAGATCTCGCGCGAAGCGCAGCAGTCGTGGTTCGGTCTGATGAACGCCTTTTCTGGCGGCGACATCGGCCGTACTTCGATGTTCTCGCTCGGGATCATGCCGTACATCTCGGCTTCGATCATCTTCTCGATGCTCTCGAAGATCAGCCCGAAGATCGAGGCGATCGCCAAGGAGGGGGCGTCGGGCCAGAAGCGCATCAACCAGTGGACGCGGCTGCTCGCCGTGCCGATCGCGCTTCTCCAGGCGTTGCTGGTCTACACCGGCGTGTTCCAAGCCAACCCCAACATGATCGATAAGTCGATCGGTTCGGGGCTCGGACTGGCCGTCATCGTGATCCTCTCGCTGACCGCCGGCGCCATCTTCTGCATGTGGCTGGGCGAACTGATCACCGAGTACGGCATCGGCAACGGCGCGTCGCTGATCATCATGGCCGGCATCATCACCGACATGCCGTCCGCGTTGGCGCAGATGGTCGGGCGCGACGACTTCTACGACACGATCGTGTACCTGGTGGCGCTGTGGCTCGCGATCGTCGTGGTGATCGTTTACATCACCAAGGGCACGCGCCGCATTCCGATCCAGTACGCGAAGCTGACCCGCGGTCGCCGCGTGTACGGCGGCCAGCGCCACTTCCTGCCGCTGAAGGTGAACATGGCCGGCGTTATGCCGATCATCTTCGCTTCGATCATTTTCGTGCTGCCGGGCGTGCTGCTCTCGCTGCTCGACTACGAGTGGAGCACGTGGCTCGCGACGGTGCTCAACGACCAGGTCGGGTTCGTGCACGTCGCGCTCCAGGTGGTCTTGATCTTCGCCTTCTGCTTCTTCTGGAACCGCCTGATGTTCCAGCCCGAGCAGATCGCCGATGACCTGCGCGAGCGCGGCTCGTTCATCCCCGGCATCCGCCCCGGTCCCAAGACGGCCGAGTTCCTCGACCACACCTTGACTCGGATCACCATGGCGGGCGCCGCGTTCCTCGCTGTGATCGCGGTGTTGCCGAGCTTCGTCACGGCGAAGACGCCGCTGACGCCCGCGATGGCGTACTTCCTCGGCGGAACTTCGGTGCTGATCGTCGTCGGTGTGGCGCTGGATGTCGTTGACAAGCTCAACGCTCAACTCGTCATGCGCAACTACGAGGGCTTCATGAAGTCCTCGGGCGCTGGCTGGACCCAGCAGCCGGGCCAGCAGCCGAAGTCCTGAACTCGACCTCGATTCCAGTTTCCGTCCAACCCATCACCGCATCCACCGTCGACCGTCGTGCAGAGCGTGCTGATTCTCTTGGGCCCTCCGGGGGCTGGCAAAGGCACTCAGGCTGTCCGCCTGAGCGGCGCTTTGTCGCTTCCGCACGTGTCCACGGGGGATCTGTTCCGCGAGAACCTGAAGCTCGGCACTCCGCTGGGGGAAAAGGCGCGCGGCTTCATGGACGCCGGGCGACTGGTGCCTGACGAGTTGGTGATCGACATGTTGTTCGACCGTGTCGGTCGAGCGGACTGTCGCAGCGGCTTCTTGCTCGACGGCTTCCCGCGCACCGTGGCGCAGGCCACCGCGCTCGACGCCCGACTGAATGGGGCTCAGGTGCGCGCCATCAACCTGTCGGTCGTGGACTCGGCCGTCGTGGAGCGGCTGACGGGCCGACACACCTGCCGCGCGTGCGGCAACGTCCACCACGAACGCTTCTCGCCCCCGGCCAAGGCCGGCGTGTGCGATCGCTGTGGTGGGGCCCTGTACCAACGCCCCGACGACTCGCGCGACGTGGTGGAGAAGCGCCTGGCGGTCTACCGCGAGCAGACCAAGCCGGTCGAGGCCCACTACCGCAGCCGTGGCGTACTCAGCGAGGTTGACGGCGCCCGCAAGCCCGACGAGGTCTATACTGCGTTGCTTCGCGCCGCGCGGGGGGAGGTGCGCTGATGGCCAAGGAAGAACCGATCACGATCGAGGCGGTCGTGACCGAGGCGCTGCCCAACGCGCGTTTTCGCGCGAAGCTGGCGTCTGGCCACGAGATCCTCGCGCACGTCAGCGGCAAGATGCGCATGCACTACATCCGCATCTTGCCGGGCGACAAGATCACCGTGGAGATGTCCCCCTACGATTTGACCAAGGGCCGCATCATCTATCGCGGCGACCGCAAGAGGAGCCAGAATCCGTCATGAAGGTACGTTCGAGCGTGCGGCGCATGTGCGCCAACTGCAAGGTCGTGCGACGCCGCGGCGTCGTGCGCGTGATCTGCAAGGAACCGACGCACAAGCAGCGTCAGGGTCGCTGAGCCGATCGGCGTAGAGCACACACCATCGCCGCGGTCCCACCGCACATCTATCCAAGAAGTCCCGGAGCATCCACCATGCCGCGTCTCATCGGCGTCGACATCCCTGCCAACAAGCGCCTCGAGATCGCGCTGACCTACGTCTACGGCGTCGGTCGCGTGACCGCTCAGAAGATCTGTGACGACGTCAAGCTCGACCGCGGCATGCGCGCGCGCGAGTTGAACGAAGACCAGATCGCCATGCTGGCGACCTACATCCAGAAGACCTACATGGTCGAGGGTCAGCTACGTCGCCAGGTGGCCGCGAACATCAACCGACTGCGGGAAATCTCCTGCTATCGCGGACTGCGCCATCGCCGCGGTCTGCCCGTGCGCGGACAGCGCACGCGCACGAACGCACGCACGCGCAAGGGTCCGCGCAAGACAGTGGCCGGCAAGAAGTCCGTGAAGGGAATGAAGTGAAATGAGCAAGGCAGCAGCAGCCAAGAAGAAGATCAAGCGCAACGTTGCGCGCGCCGTCGCCCACATCAAGGCGTCGTACAACAACACGCACGTCAGCATCGCCGACGCCCAGGGCGAGGTCATCGCCACCGGCTCGGCGGGCATCGTCGGCTTCAAGGGCACCCGCAAGAGCACGCCCTTCGCCGCGACGCGTGCCGCCGAACACGCCGCGCAAGCCGCCGTGCGCAACGGCGTCAAGGAAGTGCTGGTCCGCGTCCGCGGCGCCGGCTCCGGCCGCGAGTCCGCCATCCGTGCGCTCGCCTCCTCGGGCCTCAACATCCTCGCCATCGAAGACTGCACCCCGCTGCCGCACAACGGCTGCCGGGCCCGCAAGCGCCGTCGCGTCTAAACGCCCACCGGTTCTCGTCGCCCTTCGGACTCTCTTGCCTCGCCTCTCCAGCCTTTAGACCCGCGCGCTCCGCCGCCTCCTACACCCCAACGCCACCAACATGGGTCGTCACGTCGACAACAAGTGCAAGCTCTGCCGCCGCGAAGGCATGAAGCTCTTCCTCAAGGGCCAGCGCTGCTTCACCGAGAAGTGCGCCGTTTCGCGCCGTGACTACCCGCCCGGTGTCCACGCGCAGAAGCGCGCCAAAGTCACGGACTTCGGCGTGCGCGTGCGCGAGAAGCAGAAGCTCAAGCGCATCTACGGCGTGTGGGAACGTCAGTTCCGCCTGTACTTCGCCGAGGCCGAGCGGCTCAAGGGCAACACGGGTGAGAACCTGATGGTCCTGCTCGAGCGTCGCCTCGACAACGCCGTGCTGGCGAGCGGCTTCGCGTTGTCGCGCAACCACGCGCGCCAACTCGTGAACCACGGTCACTTCTCGGTGAACGGCAAGTTCATCGACGTCGCCTCGTTCAGCATTCGTCCGGGCGACACCATCGCCGTTCGCGGCACGGCCGAAGGCGTGCGCAAGCAGGTGGCGGACGCCGTCGAGGTCAACAAGAGCCAGCCGGTTCCCGCTTGGCTCGAGGTCAACCGCGACAACTTGACGGCTCGCGTCGTGGCTCTGCCGCGCCGTGAGGACGTGCCCCACCCGATCAAGGAGCAACTCATCATCGAGTTGTGCTCCAAGTAGTCCGACCGGCGACGACCCAGCAGTCCGCCCTTCCTCCGGTCCGACCCTCGCATCGCTTCCGCCAGCCCCTGGCATCCACCTCCCTCGAAGTGGCCTCAGCCGCCTGCCTCGCTGCCCAGCAGTGACCGCGCGCGAGCCCATTCCCACCGCACGTTTCCAGAAAGGCCCCGTACATGAGAATTCGTTGGCGCAACTTCGAACTGCCCAGCAAGGTCGTTCCTGAGAAGGCCACGCTGACCAAGGAGTACGGTCGTTTCGTCGTCGAGCCCTTCGAGCAGGGCTTCGGACACACGATCGGCAACGGCCTGCGTCGCGTTTTGCTTTCGTCGATCGAGGGCGTGGCCGTCACCGCGGTCCGCATCGACGGCGCCTCGCATGAATTCGACTCGCTGTCGGGCGTCTACGAGGACGTCACCGACATCGTTCTCAACATCAAGCGCCTGCGCATCCGCTACGAAGGCACGGAGCCGATCGTCTGCCGCGTGAGCAAGAAGGGCAAGGGGCCCATCACCGGCGCCGACGTGCAGTGCCCCGGCGACGCGCGCGTCGTCAACCCCGACCTGCACCTCCTGACGCTCACCGGCGACCGCGAGTTCAAGATGGAACTCGACGTGTCCAAGGGACGCGGCTACATCGCGGCCGACGAGCACGTCGCGGCGCGCAGCCAGGTCGGTGCGATTCCGATCGACTCGATCTACTCGCCGGTTCACCGCGTGCGCTATGGCGTTGAAGCCACGCGCGTAGGCAAGTTCACCAACTACGATCGCCTGGTGATCGAAGTGTGGACCGACGGCACCGTCGCGCCGGACGTGGCGCTGATCGAAGCCGCCAAGATCTACCGCAAGCACCTCAACCCCTTCGTGCTGTTCGACGTCAGCCGGGACGAGAGCCCGCTCGCGGAAGACCCCACGAGCTCGCCGTTCAACGAGCGCAACCGCGAGTCGAGCAAGGTCGGTGCGATGCTCTCGCAGCCGATCGCCGACCTCGAGCTCTCGGTTCGCGCGCGCAACTGCCTCGACGGCGCCAACATCACGACCTTGCGTCAGCTCGTCACGATGAGCGAGCAGGACGTGATGGGGCTCAAGAACCTCGGCAAGACCTCGCTCACCGAGATCAAGAGCAAGCTCGCGGAGCGCGGCCTGAGCCTGGGCATGAAGGTTCCGGGCTGAACTGAGAACAGTCTGAACAGGAAAGCTGACGGAAGCCTGGACGGAAACGATCGAGGGCGGAGCGTGCTCCGCCCTGACCTGACCTCACCTGAGCAATTCGGGCGACCGAGCGACAACACAACCAGGGTCCGCGTCAAGCGCGGACCGCACGACTAGCAAGCTGACGATTCGAGCACTGCCATGCGCCACCAACGAGCCGGAAATCACCTCTCTCGCACCACCGCGCACCGCGACGCGATGGTCCGCAACATGGCGGCTTCGCTGATCCGCCACGAGCGGATCAACACGACGCTGCCCAAGGCGCGCAACCTGCGGCCCTTCGTCGAGAAGCTCGTCACGCTCGCCAAGGAGTCGAACCAGCACCGCCGTCGTCTGGCCTTCTCGCGGCTGCGCGACAAGGAAGCCACGGCGAAGCTGTTCGACGTGCTCGGGCCGCGCTTCAAGACCCGCGCTGGCGGCTACACCCGCATCCTCAAGCGGCAGAAGCGCCGACTGGGCGACGGCGGCGAGCAGGCGCTGATCGAGTTCGTCGAGCGCACGGTCGTCGAAGCGCCCGCCGCGGCGCCTGCGGCCGACGCGAAGGCCGCGAAGTAGCGACGCACTTCACGTCCGAGCGCGGCGGACTAGCCAAAGTCCTGATCGTCGGCTCGGTGTTGCCAAGCACCACACCGGAGCGCCCACCGTGGCGCTCCGGTAGCATTTTCCGGCGACTCGCTCGGCGCGGCGCTCGAACTGTGTCCCGCAACCGATCGGCAATGCGGCGCGACTTACCTGCTGCCGTGGCGAGCGTGGCCCTCAGCGACCGGAATCGGTCGCTGAGGGCCGCGCTCGCCTGATGGGAGCAACTCGCGCTGCGCCCGAGCGGACCACTCTAGGTGGCGGCGCGCACGAGCGCGCTCGCGAACGCTCGTGGGCTGCGGCTCCGACGCTCAGCGGCTGCGGCAACTGAGGGCCGCTGCTGCGAGCCCGAGCACCGTGATGCGCTTGCCGGCCGCGTAGTTGTCGTCTGCATCCACGCCGATGGCGGTCCCGAAGCTCACCGGCAGGACCTCCGGCGTCAGGCCGACGTCGCGCATGCGCGCAAGCAGCCGCTGGCGATTGGGCGTGACCTTGCGGCGCGTGGCTTCGATCGCGTTGAAGTGCAATTCGCCCGGTTCTTCCAGAAACTGCTCCGCGTCGTCGGTGACGCGTGTGTCGACGATGAGCGCTTCGCGGGTCAGCTCCGCCGCCCAACCCACGATCTCAGCGTAGTTGGGCACGTGGTAGAGGATCCCCGCGCAGATCACGACGTCGAACGGCCCCAACTCGCGCAGGCGCGTCCACGCCTGAGGGTCGGCGATGTCGCCGTTCAGGAAGGTGTACGCGCCCTCGGGGAGGAAGCGGTTGCTCGACCAGTACAGTTGCGCCTGCTCGACGTACTTGGTGCGGCCTTCGATGCCGACCACGCGGGTCGCGCCGCGTTCGGCGTAGCGCGCCGACCAAAAGCCGCAGTTGCAGGCGAGCTCGAGCACGCTCTTGCCGCGCAAGTCGATGCGCCGCGCCACTTCGTCGACCAGCAGCGTCGAGCGGTTGCGGATGCGGTTGGTGAGGTACTCGGCGGAGACGTGCGAGCCCACGCCGGGCGTGACCTGCAGGTTGCCGAGCGTCACGGGATAGAACCACGGGTGCATTTCCTTGATGCGCTGGACGAGCTTCCAGTCGACCGTGTCGAGCACCTCGCGGCTGTAGACCGTAGTTTGCGCCGCCGCCGTGATGCCGACCGCTGCGCACAAAGCGTCCACGGTGTGCACGACCTTGGCGCCGAGCGCCGCAAACAGCGTCGCTCGCTCGCCGCCGGTGGACGAGGGCAGTGCGAAGGCGCAGTCGATCGCTCGGAGCAGCGCGGGAGCGTCCGACGGCGTTAGGACGTCGTCGACGAGCAACACCTCGATGGCCTTGCCGCGCCCCAGCACGCGCTCGTGCGCCGCTTCGAGCGCCGCGATGGCGATCTCTTCGGGGGGATCCAGGCGCGGATCACGCCGCAGGCACAGGCACACGTCGTCGCGGTCGGCGATGTGACGGCCGACGGCGTTGAGCAGGAAGCCCAGTTCGCGCTCGTCGGTCCAGTTCGGCCAGGCGAAGACCTTGTGGCGCGCTTTGGTGGCGAGGGGTAAGCCTGTTTCGGTCTCGGTCGGCTTCGGCGCCGTCGACGGGAGCTTGGCTGCGACCCGGCTCTCCACGGCGCTCGCGCGCTTGGGCTGCGCCGCCGGCGCACCCGCGCGCACGGCGCGCAAGCGCATGTCGCGGCCAACCTTGGCGGCCGCGCGCCAAGTCTGCGTGATCGGACCGAATTCGACCTGCTGGAAGCCGGCCTCGCACAGCGCGGCGGAGAGCGCCGCGCGCGTCCAACCCCACTTGTGGATCTGCGGCGCGCCCTCTTCGTCGATGGCCGGCGGCCAGCCGAAGATCCCGATCAGGCCCAGGTCGAACCCGCGCTCGTCCTTGTACTTGCCCAGGATGCGCACGCAGGCGTCGAGATCGGGCAGCTCGAGCAGCAACTCGCCGCCGGGTTTGAGCACGCGCGCCCACTCCTTGAGCGCCGTGCGCGCCTGGGTGTAGGTCAGGTGCTCGAACAGGTGGCAGGCTTCGATCACGTCGACCGACGCGGTGTCGAACTGCGGCAGGCTTTCGACGGCGGCGACGATGTCCGGCCCCGCAGCCGCGTTGGCGTCGATGTTGATCCAGCCCGCGCGCTTCTCCGGGCCGCAGCCCAGGTGCAGCCGCACTCCGCGCTCGGGGCGCGGGGTGAGTTGGACGGCGCGCGTCGAGCTGTTGGCGCCGACCAGCCCGCTGCTCGTGGCGCTCACGCGCGAGGGGTCGTAGCCCAGCTCCACGAGCTCGGCCTGGCCATAGGCGCTCGACCACAGTCGCTTGTGCTCGGCGAAGGTGTTGATCGCGATGTCGTGGCCCGCGGTCGCCTCCCAAAAGGTGTCTTCCCAGTTCTCGCCGTACGTGCGGCGGAAGTAGTCGAAGGCGAAGCGCTTGGCGCGCTGCTGGTAGTCCTCGCGCGAGATCGTGCGCGTGCCCGGCTGGCCATACGTCGAGCCGCCCAAGTGCGTGTAGCTGATCGCGTCGGAGTACGCGACGAACCAGCCCGCGCGGTAGAGCTTGTAGGAGAGTTCGTGAATCGCGCCCCAGCAGTACTGGAACTGGGCGTTGAGGAAGCCGACCTCGTCGACGGCGCTGGCGCGCATCAAGAACGCCAGATAGTCGCAGGTCGTCACCGCACGCCAACCGTGCGAGCGTTGGCGCGCCGCGCCCGGGTATCCGCCGTCGGCGTTGGTGGGGGAGAGGATCGCCATGCGCGGTTCGCGCTCGAGCTGGTCGATCAGCACGCGCAGGACGTCGACGCCGGCGTCGAACACCGCGTCGTTCATCATCACGAAGTAGTAGTCGTAGTGGCCCGCCTTGCGCGCCGCCTCGAGCGCGAGCGCGTGCCCGTAGCATTTCCCGCGGAACTGCGGGTCGGCGTACCACAGCGTGCTGTGCGGCGAGAGCTTGTCGGGATCGGTGCCGCACTCGACCACGAACAGGTCGTGGGGCGTGGAGACCGACTCGCCGAAGTAGCGGACGACGTTCTCGACGAGGTCCGGACGGTTGCGCGACGCGACGAGGACGGCGACCCTCACGAGAGCACCTCCTCGCGGTGGACCAAGCGCACGGCGAGCGCTTCGGACTCCAGCCGCCGCGCCAGTTCCTCGGCCACGATCACCGAGCGATGCCGGCCCGAGGAGCAGCCCAGGCCGACGCGCACGTCGTCGTCGCACTCGAGCAAGAGCTGGATCAGCGGCGTCGCCGTCGCCAGGAACTGCTGGCACAGCGGCTGCGAGAGCACGAACTCCCGCATGCGCGCGTCGGGCGCGGAGAACAGCGACCAACCTTCCTGCCGGGCGGGGTTCGTCAGGAAGCTGACGTCGAAGTAGTAGTTGGTGTTGGGCGGTCCGTACTTGAAACCGAACGTGACCAACGTGAGGCGCTTGCGGCGTTCCATCGCGGCGGGCTTGCCTGGCGGGGTGAATGGGGAGTGCGGCCCAGAACGGGCCGGACCGTCCGCCTATCGGGCGGATCCCCGCGCGGCTGATGGAAAACGCTTCCCGGTCGCGCCGAACTCGGGACGCAGCGCCTGCGGGCTCAGAGCCGCGCCAGCCGCACGCGCCCGCGCCCGAGCAGGCGGTCGATCGACTCCGCGAGGTCGGCGCTGATGTGCACGCGGCAGTTGCTGCCGGCCCGCACGCGACGCAGGAAGCCATCGCCGCCGCGCACCTGGAAGTACACCGGCCGCTTGCCCTGATGGCGGGCCAGCGTGTCGCGCAGCGGCACGAGCACGCCGACGTCCTCCGGCTCGAGTTGGACCATGAGCCCGCCCTCGAAACGGCCCAGGGCTTCTTCGATCGAGAGCACCTCGTCGAGCATCAGCGCAGCCTCGTCGGCGCGCTCCTCGACCTTGCCGCGCACGATCACCACCGTGTCCTCGACGAGCCGCTCCTTGAATTGCTCGTAGGCGCGCGGGAACACCGTGACGCCCACGGCGCCGTCGAGGTCCTCGAGTTTGAAGCGCGCCATCTTCTGGCCGGTGAGCTTGCCCGATTTCACCACCGACACTCCGAAGCTCACGATGAGCCCGGCGAGCATCACTTCTGCGCCTTGGCCACGCTCGAGCAACTCGGTCGTCTTGCAACTCGAGAGGATCGAGAACAGCCCGGCGCGTTCTTCCAGCGGGTGTCCTGAGAAGTAGAAGCCCAGCACTTCGCGCTCGGCCTTGAGCGTCTCCGAGCGCGTCCAACTCTTCGTGGCGTCGAAGCCGTCGCCGGCGGGAGCGGCGACGACGGGCGTCGAGCGCGCGCTCGACGGCGGCGCGTCGAACAGCGAGCCCTGCCCGGCCTTTCGGTCGGCGGCCGCGCGCGCCGATTCGGTCATCGCCGCGTCGAGCGCCGCGACGATAGAGCCGCGGTTGTGGCCGGTGTAGTCGAGCGCGCCGGCCTTGATCAGCGTTTCCCAGCACGCTTTCGGCGTTTCTTGCGGATCGCTCTCGCGGCACAGGTCGTGGAAGCCCAACGCGGCGCCGCGCTGCTCGAGCCGCCCGCGAGCGGCGAGCAGCGCTTCGATCGCGCGCTCGCCAGTGCCCTTGATGGCGCCCAGTCCGTAGCGAATCGCGCCCTGCTCGGGCTCGAAGCGCCAGTTCGAAAGCCGCAGGTCGGGGCCGCGCACCTCGACGCCCGCGCGCCGCGCGTCGTCGAACAGCGCCTTGACCTTGTCCGAGGTTTCCATTTCGCAGGCCATGTTGGCCGCGAGGAACTCCACGCGGTGGTTGGCCTTCAAGTACGCGGTCTGGTACGTGATCAACGCGTAGGCGGTGGAGTGCGACTTGTTGAAGCCGTAGCCGCCGAACTTGACGATGTTGTCCCAGGTCTCGCGCGCCACGGCTTCGGAGCAGCCGTTTTTGGCCGCGCCCGCGACGAACTGCGCCGCGAATTTCTCCATGATCTCGGGCTTTTTCTTGCCCATCGCCTTGCGCAGGTTGTCGGCTTCGTTGAGCGAAAACCCACCGAGCATGCTTGAGATGAGCATGACCTGTTCCTGGTACACGATGCACCCGTAGGTGTCGCGCAGGATCGCTTCGACGGATGCGTGCGGATAAGCGACCGCTTCTTCGCCGTGCTTGCGGCGCGTGAACATCTCCACCATGCCCGACTCGAGCGGGCCCGGCCGGTACAGGGCCAGCACCGCGATCAAGTCCTCGAAACGGTCGGGGCGCAGCCGCGCGAGCAATTTGCGCATGCCCTCGGATTCGAGTTGGAACACGGCCAGCGTGTCGCCGCCCGAGAGCATCGCGTAGGTCTTGGGGTCGTCGGGCAGATTGTCGAGGTCGGGCGCGACGCCGCCGCCGCGGCGGATGTACTCGAGCGTGCGCTCGAGGATCGTCAGGGTACGCAGCCCCAGGTAGTCCATCTTGAGCAGCCCGAGTTCTTCGAGCTGCGGCGCGGGCCACTGCGTCACGACGTCCTTGTCGTGCGTCGCCAGCGGCACGTAGTCGACGATCGGACGGTCGGCGATGACCACGCCGGCGGCGTGCGTCGAGATGTGGCGCGCCATGCCCTCGAGCGAGGTCGAAAGCTCGAAAAGCTCAGCGAATTCCGGGCGTTCGTCGCGGATCGCGCCGAGGTCCTTGTCCTTGGTCAAGGCCTCCGCGAGGCTCGGCGCCCCCGGGCCGGCGGGGATCTTCTTGGCGATGCGGTCGATGTCCTTGAGCGGCACATCGAGGACGCGGCCCACGTCGCGCACCACGGTGCGCGAGGCCATCGTTCCGAAGGTCACGATCTGCGCGACGTTCTCCGAGCCGTAGCGTCGGCGCGTGTAGTCGAGCACCTTCTCGCGCCCTTCCTTGCAGAAGTCGATGTCGATATCCGGCATCGAGACGCGCGCGCTGTTGAGGAAGCGCTCGAACAGCAAGTCGTAGCGCAGCGGGTCGACCTTGGTGATCTCGAGCACGTAGGCCACGATCGCGCCGGCCGCCGAACCGCGACCGGGACCGACCGGCACGCCGTTCTGGCGCGCCCAGCGGATCAGGTCCCACACGATCAGGAAGTACGAGACGAAACCCATCTGGCGGATGATCCGCTTCTCGTACTCCAGGCGCTCGCGCGCCTTGGCGTGTTCACGGCCGTACAGCCGCACCATGCCCTCATCGCACAACCGGTCGAACAGTTCGTCGGGGCTCTCGCCGCTGTCCGGGCGGAACACCGGCACGTGGTACTTGCCGAACTCGATGTTGACGTCGACTTGCGCGGCGACGTCCATCGTCGCCTGCAGCGTCTGCGGCAGATCGCGGAACACCTCGCCCATCTGCTCGCGCGTGCGGAAGTACAGCGTGTCCGTGTCGAAGCGGAAGCGCTTGGCGTCCGAGCGTTTCGCGCCGGTGTTGATGCACAGGAGCACGTCCTGCGCCTGGCAGTCCTCGTGCCGCAGGTAGTGGATGTCGTTGGTGGCGACCAGCGGCACGCCCGTGCGCTGGTGCAGGCGCATCAACGCTTCGTTGGCCTTGTCCTGGATATCGATGCCGTTGCGCTGCAACTCGAGCCAGAAGTGCTCGGGTCCGAACAGGTCGCGGAAGGTTGTGGCGACGTCTTCGGCGCGCTTCTCCTCGCCGCGCAGGAAGAGCTGGTTGACTTCGCCGGCGAGGCAACCCGACAGGCAGCTGAGACCCTCGGCGTGCTCGCTGAGGAACTGTTTGTCGATGCGCGGACGCGTGTGGTAGCCGGTGATGTACGCCTCGCTGCACAGCTTGAGCAGGTTGCGGTAACCGACCTGGTTGCGCGCGATCAGCGTCAGGTGGTGGTAGCCGTTGTCCTTGCGGTCGTGCGGCTCGCGGCGCGAACGCTTGGCGATGTACACCTCGCAGCCCACCAGGGGCTTGACGCCCTTCGCGCGGCACTTCTGGTACAGCTCGATCGCGCCGAACATGTTGCCGTGGTCGGTGAGCGCCAAGGCCCCTTGGCCGTCCTTGACGCACGCCGCGACGAGGTCGTCGATGCGGTTCGCACCGTCGAGCAACGAGTATTCGCTGTGCACGTGCAGGTGCACGAAATCCGGCGCGCCCATCCGCTGTCCTCCCGTTTCCTGAATCGATCGCGCGCGGGCTTCGCCGCCCGGCGCGCGCGAATTGTGCGCGTACGCCGCCGCGCTGGAAAGCCTCTCTTCAGTTCACAGGCCGAGCAGCCACCACAGCACGGCCTTCTGCGAGTGCAGGCGATTCTCCGCCTGGCGCACCACGAGGCTGCGCGGACCGTCGAGCACGCTGTCGACGACCTCGAGGTTGCGCCGCACGGGCATGGCGTGCATCAGCTTGGCGTCCTCGCCCAGCGCCATGCGGCGTTCGTCGATCAGCCAATCACCGGCGCGCGCGCGGCGGCTGGCGGCCAGCGTCGCGTTGCCGTAGTCCTCGAGGCTGTGCCAGGAGCGCGCGTACACGACGTGCGCTCCGCGCATGGCCTTCGCCGGGTCGCCCAGCGCCGTGGCCGAGCCGCCGTGTTCACTCGCGAGCGCCTGCGCCTGACGCCAGACCTCGTCGTCCAGCTCGTAGCCCGGGGGATTGGCCACGCGTACGTGCATGCCTGCGCGCAGCGCGACGTGCATCAGCGAGTGCACCGCGGCCGGGCTGGCGGCGCTGGGGGAGTTGGTCCACACGAAGCTCAGCGTCTTGCCGCGCACGTCGCCCAACGCTTCGCGCAGCGTCATCAGGTCGGCGAGGCCCTGCAGCGGGTGCCACAGCGAGCTCTCCATGTTGATCACCGGCACCTTGGAGTGCTCCGCCCAACTGCGGATCTCGACGTCGCGCCGATCGACGTTCCAGGCGGCTCCCGCCGGCTTGATGCGGATGGCGAGCGCGTTGACGTAGCACGAGAGCACCGCCGCCGCGTCCTTCACGTGCTCGGGCGCACGGCCGTCCATCACTGCGCCGGTCGCGGACTCGAGCTCCCAGAAGTCGCTGGCGGCCGTCAGGTTGATCGTCGTGCCGCCGAGCTGGTTCATGGCCGCCTCGAACGACGTGCGCGTTCGCAGCGACCCACGGAAGAACAGCAGGCCGACGCTCTTGCCCGCGAGCGTCGCTTTGCCCGGACGCTGCTTGAGTCGCAGCGACAGGTCGAGCAGGTCGTCGATCTCGCTCTGCGCGAGGTCGTGAAGCGAGGTCAGGTGGCGGAGCGGGCGCGTGGACGGCATGCGCAGAGGGTAGCCGCCGGGCGGGCGCGATCCACGCTGTGGATCCGAGGGCGTCGGGCTCGGTGGGGCGCACGCCCGGGGATGCTTGACAGGCCGCGCTCGGCTACCTACAACCTTCCCCCCCACGCACCCATAGCTCAATTGGATAGAGCATCTGACTACGGATCAGAAGGTTGAAGGTTCGAGTCCTTCTGGGTGTACCAATCTCAACGCCGCGGAGCGATGCGCGCCCAGCGCCGCGGCCCACACCGCCCCGACCGCCGTTCGCCCCCGCCTGGGTTCCCACGTCTTGATGCAACGAGACGCGCGTGAGCCCGGCGAGTTGGTGCAGAGCGACGACGAAGGGATGGCCCTCGCGCTGGCCGAGGCTCACGCAGCCTTCGCCCTCGACGAGGTCCCGGTGGGCGCGATCGTCGTGCTCGACGGACGCGTGCTCGCGCGCGGCCACAACCGCACGCGCAGTGACTGCGATCCGACGGCCCACGCCGAGGTGCTCGCACTCCGGCGCGCCGCGGCGCTGGTCGGCGCGCAACGCCTCGTGGGCGCGACGGTCTACACGACGGTCGAGCCGTGCTTCATGTGCGCTGGGGCGCTGTCCCACGCGCGTGTCGCTCGGGTAGTCTGGGCGGTGCGCGATCCAAAGTTCGGCGGAGCGGTCTCCCTGGGGAGCGTGCTCACCGACCTGCGGATGAACCACCGCTGCGAAATTGCTGAAGGCGTGCGCGCCGACGAGGTGCGCGCCCTGATGCGCAGGTTCTTTGAAGACAAGCGCCGCAAGGCGCGAGAATCAGATCCAGCCGAATGAGGCTCCTGCCGGGCGATCCGGCGCCGGAGTTCCTCGAGAAGCACACGCTCCGTTCCGCGTTCGCGCGGCGCGGGGCGCTGCGGAGAGTTGCCTGAGCGGCTGAAAGGGCCGGTTTCGAAAACCGGTGTGCGAGCAATCGTACCGGGGGTTCGAATCCCTCACTCTCCGCCACCTACGTTCGACCGGGGCGCGCTGCGCGCGCTTGGTCGAACGTTGGTGGCGATCGAGGAGCTCGCGCGCTGCGCGGCGAGCTCGATATTGGTTGCGCCGGCGCCGCTACGCCGGCGTGGCGAGGTGGGACGGGTCGGTGAACGGAGCGACGCAACGGCAGCAGTGCGGAGCCCAGCCGCCGAGATCCCGCGCCCCAAGCGAGCGCGGCAGAGCCAAGCCGCGAGCGCCCACAGCGAGCGCGGCAGAGCCAAGCCGCGAGCGCCCACAGCGAGCGCGGCAGACCCAAGCCGCGAGCGCCCAAAGCGAGCGCAGCGCAGCGAGCGGCAAGCGAGCGCAGCGCAGCGAGCGGCAAGCGAGCGCAGCGCAGCGAGCGGCAAGCGAGCGCAGCGCAGCGAGCGGCAAGCGAGCGCAGCGCAGCGAGCGGCAAGCGAGCGCAGCGCAGCGAGC
>Ga0169931_10000291_pt1 | contig 81874 bp, 68 predicted proteins | sample Kivu_15m_20L_FD_129675 | JGI IMG/M metagenome (GOLD analysis project Ga0169931, IMG submission 129675) | Freshwater microbial communities from Lake Kivu, Western Province, Rwanda to study Microbial Dark Matter (Phase II) - Kivu_15m_20L... | ecosystem: Environmental > Aquatic > Freshwater > Lake... | reverse complement strand
GTCGCACTCGAAACAGACTGTTTCCGCTGCCCACCCACGTCCGATCATCGCAAGTCGTTACAAGGAATTGCCTTGTGATCTTCGACGAGCCGTTGCTGACCAAGGGACTGAATAATCCGGGCTGGAGGCGAGGGTGAAGGGCGTTAATAAGCAGCGCTATTAACTCGGTCCTGTCCCACTTCGGGACATGACCTGTCCCGATCCGGGTCATGCGCCCCCTCTCCTCTCTCCTCTGGTTGATACCTCCGGCGAGATCGCTCGGCCGCAATCGCGGCCGAGCGCCGGGGACGGCTACATCTCCAGTTCGCCCAACAGGTCGATGACGCCCATCACCTGTTTCATCTGGTCACGACGGCGGCTGACCAGCGCTTGCCGAGCGGCATCACGTTGGGCGTCATCATCGTCGTCGGGATCGCTGGCGAGGAAGCCGAGTAACCCGGCGTCGGGCAGCAACTCCGAACCGCACTTGGATCGGAACTGCGTGACCCCCTGTTGCAGTTTCGGCGGCACGGGTTTGCCCTGGAGGGCGAACTCCTGCAACCGGACTTCCCCGGCGAGGTGCATCAAGAACTCCTTGATGCCCCGCTTGTCGTACCGCTGGCTGTTGGTGCTAATCTTGTTCACCGGAAAGCTCCTTCGGTTTGGTCACGGCCTTCGCCGTGTGCTTGAGAATGAACCGTTCGATCTCTGCGTCGGCGACTCGCACCGACCCTCGGATGCGAACGCACTTGATCGCCCCGACCGACCGCAGCCGGTCGAGAGATCGGACGGAGATGCGGAGACGTTCCGCAGCTTCGCCCTTGGTCAGCAACAGGGTGTTCATGACGTTCCCCCGTTGCCGGGTGCTTCGTGTGTCGCCTGCTCTTGGCGGGCGTCGATCAGGCGTAGCTCGTCGGCGATCTGTGCCACGTCCAGTTCGTCGAAGATGCGGACGTGACCGGCTCGGCCGGCGGGCTGGATGTTGCGGGATCGGATGACGTACTCGATGCGGTGCAAAGACTCGCCGAGACGCCGGGCGATTTCCCCGACCGTGGGAACTGGTGTGGTTGGTGACATTGTTCTCCTTCCTGTTTTGCGTGCCGGGTTCGCCGTACAGCGAACTCGGGACTGCTCATCAGGAAGGCGGACGGTCACGAAAAAATGTGATGACCAGCGGATTCGCCAGGGAAATGATGAGACGGGCGGTCATGACCACTTCTGAAGTGGTCATGACCACTCGTGAACAGGCGGGTCAGCGGAGCTTGTGGCGGGTCCGCGTGTCGTCCTTGTTGTCCAGCATCACCTGGGCGTACTCCCGCGCTCTTTCAGCAGAAATGTTGCCGAGTTCGAGTTGGCCGATCAGAAGTTCGGCGTCCTCCTCGTGCAGCTTCGACCGGATGAAGTCGGCGGCTTCCCGGCGAGCCACTTCCTCGACCACGGGATCGTCCTCGGACTTCCCCTTCTCCTCAATGGCGATGTCCAACCCGATGGCCTTGCTCTTGTCCAGCACGCGGCGGTCCCGCTCCAGGTGGAACTCGTCACGGAGTTGCCGGTACACCGGCGACTTAGACACTCGCCCCAGCGATATACCCAGCGCCTCGCTGATGGTGTTTCTGCCGACGATCAACCGTACCGCCTCGATTGCATCCTTCTGGTCGGCCTGAGCGCCGGCACGCAGCGGGGCGAGGCGGTGGGCGTGCTTGGCGATGAACTCGCGGATCGCGGCGTCCGCATCGACTTTCCGCCAGTTGGGTTTTTCTGGTTGGGGTGTCGTGGAGATGGGGGCCGATGTCGTGGTTTGCTGCTCGTTTGTCTTGGCCGGTAGGCCCTGTTGTCGTAGGTAGCGGAGGAGCGCTTCGAGCGCGTCTTCAACGTCCTCAATCTGCTGCAACTGGTCGGCCGGGGGTCGGGGCGGGTGGTCGCCCTTTCCGAACTGGCCGAGGTAGCGGTCGGCGTTCCTGACCGCCTGCGCACCCAACCCCACACCCATCTCGGCCAGCGACTCGTAGCCCTGGTCGGTAATCATCCCTTCCAGCCGCCCTTCGACGTACTTTTTCAGACCGTCGATTCCGTCCACGCCCCCGGACGGCCACCATCCCTCCCACCACGACATGCCGGCCGGCGGGTAAGGGTATTCCCGTCTCCCCTCGAACTCGATGGGATCGTCCTTGTAATCGAGGAAGTGTTTCGGATCGGTCGGGTCGAATGCGTCGTCGGACATGGCGATGCTCCTTCGCCGAACTGACAGCGCCGGCGGGGCGTCAAACGTGCCCGGTACGCGGTCGTCTGGTTGTTGTCGAGAGCGGGGTTTGCGGCCGAAAAGTGACTCGCCCTCCGCGTCACCTGTCCATTGTAAGGGACCAGCGGTGGCGACGGAGGGCGAGTTAGGGCGAGCGGTGGCGGGACGGGTTACTTGAGGTCGAGGGCTTCCAGCGCCTTGATCGCCGGTTCCATCTCGTAGAGGCTGTCGTCGTCGTAGGTGGCGGTGGTGAGCCGAATATCAGAGTGTCGCATGAACAGTTGCCGCAACTTCGGCGGGATGCCGGCCACGCCGAGCATCGTGTTCGCCGAGTGCCGCAGGGCGTGGAAGTCGGCGACCCGCCCGAGGTCGTCACGGTAGGCGATCCCTGCCGCCCGCAGGTCGCGGCGGAAAATCTTGTTCGCCTTGCCGGACACGGTGAACAGCGTGTCGGTCGCCTTCTTGCCCGTGTCGGCGACCCACTGCCGCAACTCTTCGGCGAGGGCGGGGACCAACAACAGCTTGGCGTCTTCGCCGTTCTTCGTGAACTCGCCCGGCAGTTCGAGCGCCGGGAACGGCTTGCGGTCGAGGTTGAGGAAGGCGACCCGGAGGGCGGCGAGTTCGGCTTGCCGCAGCCCGGTCAGAACCGCCGTCTTGTACAACAACGCCCGCTCTCGTCCGAGCAGCCGGTAGCGCTCCTGCGTTTCGGGCAGAAGGTCCGCCGCCCACACCCGCACCGCCGTCTTCGGAGCGCCATCCGGTCGCCGCCCGCCCTTGTTTACGGAGGCTTCCCGCAGCGGGCGTTCCCGCGTGGCGGCGAGCAACTTTTGCAGTTCAGCGGGGGTGAGTGACCGGCGCTCTCGAACGGGCTTGCCCTGTGGCTTGACGACGTTCTCAAGCGGGTTGTTGGGGAGTCGTCCCTTCTTCTTGAGCCAGACGGCGAAGGCGTTCGCCGCCGTGCGGTGAACCATTTTCGTGCTGGCGGCTACCGGCAGACCACGAACCTTGCCCGTGCCTTTGGTCATCCCCGCCAAGTAGCGGTCGAGACGGTCGGCGGTCAGGTCGCCGAGCTTCTTGATGCCGGCCGTGCGGAAGATCAGCTTGAGGATGCGTTGCTTCTCGTGCATGTAGAACGGGGTGCGTCCCTCCAACCGCAGCGCCGCCAAATACTCTTCCATGTGTTCCGTGACGGCTCGGTCGAGGTGCGGCTTGTATGGGTTCACCAACCCCGCCTCGCCCCGCTCCCGGTGGCGGATGATGTCGGTGAGCATCGCCTGACTCGCCTGCTTGTCGGTCGCCAGCGGGATCATCACCTTGTTCCCGCCGTCCTTCCAGCAGCCGTACCACTTCTCCGACTCGATCTGTTGCTTGATAGCCCCCGGCGTCCCTTTCGGAACACGGGTGCCGCTGTCATCGACGTAGACCGTCGTGAGCTTCTTCTGGAGCCATGCCATGGTTGATCCTCTGATATGGGTTCGTCCGGGGTCGTTTGCCCCCGTGTTTGCCCCCATTCTAGGCTCAGGATGGCAAGATCAGACGTGGCAAGACCGGACGCCGAAGGCTCATAATTGCAGTAAGTTATTGAAAAATAAAGACTTGTCGAGCGATGTCGATGGCTGACGAGGTCTGACAATGGTCAGGGCAACCGATGTGCTGCTCATTCGTAAAGCGGGGGTCGTGGGTTCAAATCCCACGGGCGGCTCTGGAGTTACGACCGTTCGAGCGCCCCGCGTCTTGCGGGGCGCTTTCGTTTCCGTCACCACCTCCGGCCGGTGCCGGCTACTTCCGCTCGACCATCGTGATCGGGCGCTCGCCGTCTTTGGCCGCGCGGAACGCGTCCAACCAGAGAGCGTCGATCTCGGCGCGCGCCGTGCCTTGCAGGTCCTTCGCGGCGTCGGAGCGGCGCTTGCGCTGGATCGGGCCGTTGAACGCCAGCGGGCCTTCCAATTCGACGACGCGGAACAGGTCGCGGCGCGCCAGTTCGGCGTCGCCGGTGGTGTGGTGGTAGTACGCGCTCAGGAACCACACGCCGGCCTCGTTCGGGTAGTGCAACCGCGACGCTTCCAGCCACGCGCGGGCCTTCTCCTTGTCCGCGGCCGACGGGTTCGGTTTGGCGAGCAACTTCGCGCCGTAGGCGAGACCGAAATCGGCCAGTTGCTCGTCGGCCGGGTTCGCCGTGACCGGGGCGATCTTCACGAGCCGGTCGGCCGGGGTGCGGCGCTTGAAGTCCGGGTGGTCGCGCAGCAACTGCGCCAAGAGGCTCGCCGCGGTCGGGTCCAAGCGGCCCACCACGTGCGCGTCGAACACGAGGTTCGTGTTCGCGTCGTACCGCGCGCCGAGCACGCGCACGCCGTCGAACGCCTCGTACGCCGGCGTCACGCGCTTGGTGCGGTCCACAAGCCCCTTCATCGGGATCACGTCCAGTGCCGGTTTGTTCGCGGTCCGCGCGCCCTCCGCGCCGCCTTTGTCCGGCGCGTAATAGAACGGCTTGTAGGCCGCGTTGCTGTCGGCGATGGCCTTCAACTCGGCGTCCAGCGCCCCGTTCTGCGCGCCGTCGTCCACCACGCCGCGAATCGTGTACTTGCCGTCCGCGTCGAAGAACCCGCGCTCGATCAGCACGCCGTTCCACTTCTGCTGGTCGCGAGCCATTACCTCGCGCAGCCGGGCCGTAAAGCTGCGCTCGAAGAGGTCCGGTTCCAGCGCGGCCGCCTGACCTTCGATCGGGGGCAGCTTGGCGAGGTGGTCGTCTTGCGCCTTTTTGAACGCGGCGTCGAGGAGCGCCGCGTGGTCGGTGCCCTTCACCGTGCGCACCTTTAACCGGAGCGCGCCGTCCGCGTTGAAGTACAGGCGCGAGACGAGCGCGTCGTCCATTCGGCTCGCGGCGAGCGCGCGCGCCTCGGCGAGCACGAGGTCGAACCGCAGCTCCTGCATCTGCGCGGCGCTCACCGGCACGCCGGCGATGCGGGCGTACTCCTTCGCCGCGTCGTCGCCCTTCGCCACCAGCCCGGCGAGCGCGCGCTGCCACGCGGCGGCCAGTTCGCGGGTTTCGGCCGCGCTCAACTTGGGGCGCGCGCCCTTGAACGTGAGCACGCCGTCCGCGTCGAACTCGGCCCCGGCGTCCACGCGCACGCCGGTGAGGGCGACCGTTTGTGCCACTTCGGCGCGGAACTGGGCCACCGGTTCGTCGGCCGGGGGCGTGCGAATCAGGTCGAAGGTGAGGCGCTTCACGTCGAGCGCGTCGGGCCACAGTTGTTGCACCGGGCCGTTGAGCAGGGCCACGTCGAACGGGTCTTTGCCGAGGCGCACGCCGCGCACGACCAGCCGCAACTCGCGGGTGTCGACGGTGCCGTTTTCGTCGGTCGGGAACGCGAAGTACGCGCGCTCGGCGCGGAGCCGGCGCGCCGCCGCTTCGGACCGCGCGGCGAGCACCTTCTGCACGGCCGCGGCCCCGATCTTCCACTCCACTTCTTTGAGCGCGTCGGTCACGTCCGGCTTGCCGCCCTTCAGCGCCACCCCGTTGGCCGCGCCCAGTTTCGCCAGTTCGCCCGCGAGCCACTTCGCGCCGGCCGCGTCCGGGCCGCGCAGCCCGGACACCACCAGCGCACCGGTCGGGCCGTAGTAGCTGGAATCGAAGCGGAACCGGTCGGCGACGGGCACCGTCGCGCCGGCCGCGTTCGCCGCCTGTTGCAGCACGACGTGCGGGTGCTTGTTCGCGCTCACGAGCGGCACGCTCAGCGCGAGGTTCAGCCCCTTGGCGCTCAACTTCGTTTCGAGCCGCTTCTTGAGGGCGGCCTGCATCGCGTCGAACTCCGGCTGCTCTTTGTCGTTGGCCGACCGCGGCGCGAGAAACGTGCCGGTCACCTTGAGGTTGCCGTCGCCCGCCTCGAACTTCTCCAACCGGAGCCGCTTTTCGGCGTCGGAGCCGGCGGCCAGTTCCTTCTGGAGTTCGGCCCGCAGCGCTTCGGCCCGTTCCGCGAGTTTGGGGATGTCGTCTTGCGCGCGGGCCGTGGAAGCCAGTGCGAGCGCGAGCGCCGCGAACGTGGCGCACGAGGGGAAGAAGCGCGGCCGGGTCATGTGTTCCTCGCGGTGTGTCAGACTCGCGGGTCCGTCGGTTCGGTGCCGCCCTCCGTGGCGGCCGGCGGATCGTCCGCCGGCGGTGGTTCGGGTTGTGGGTCCGAGTTCGAGTCGGCTCCGGCGTCGGGCGCGTGCGCCGGCGCGGGTTCCGGTTCCGCCGCGGGTTCCGGTTCCGGGAGCGGGTCCATGTCCGCGATCGTCGCCGCCGCGGTGCCCGCTACGACCAGCACCACCAGCGTGCAGTCGTCGTTCACCATGTCGTTCGCCCGGCGCAGCGCGTCCAGTTCGGCGCGCCAGTCGTCTTCGTCGATCGTCTCGAACCGGTCCCAGTCCGGTTCCGCGCCTTGCGCGATGCTCTTAAACAGGCGCGCCGCGACCGCGTCGGTGGCCAGCACGAACCGGTCGCCGGCGGCGCAGGTGCCCTCCGCGGCGAGCGCCGTCGTGCGGAACCCGGGGCTGGACCGCACCAGCAGTGGGGCCGACCCGAACTGGTCGTCGGCCGTCACCGGGAACGTCGCCAGCAGCTTCCCGCCGCGCACGTGGAACAGGCTCGCGTCGCCGACGGCACACGCGCGCCACGCGCGCGTTCCGGTGGTGCCGGGCGCACCGATTTCGAGGCCCAGCAGCGTCGCCGCCGCGCCCACCTGATCCACCTTCGCCTGTTTCGACCAGTTCAGAGTAGCGTAGTTGATCGCCGCGCGCCACTCGGTTCTTAACCCGTTTACCCATTTATTCAAGATTACCGGGTCGCGCGTATCGGGTCGGGCGGAAAGGAAGGCGCGGCACAGTTGGTCGGCCCACGTGCGGCAATAAATGCCGCTGCTCGCGCCGTCGGCGATTGCCGCGACCCCGTTCGGCGCGTCGGTAGCGTGGGCGTCTTCCCACTGCTCTGGCGTGTTGCCCATCTTTTCCGCCCACATCGCGCGGTGCCGCGCGATCGCCCCGGGGCCGTGCGGCGGCGCGCCCTCGCGCGGCGCGAACGCGAACAGCGCGTCGTACTGGTCGAGCAGGTCCCACTCGTTCACGAACAGCGCGCGGCGGGCGGGCCGGTCGGTGTCCGGGTTCGCGGGCAGTTCGGCGCCGGTTTCGCGCAGCAGTTCGCGCACCGCGGCGTCCGGCTCGCCCGGTGCGAACAGGTAGTGCATCAGCCGCGCCGGGCCGCACGCGGTGGAAAGCAGGTTCAGCGACCGCGCCGCGCGGAAGTACGGTTCGTCGAGGCCGTCGGGACCGGTGCAGTGCAGCACGACCGGCGGGCGCGCCGCGAACCGCCCGGTGAGCCACACGGCCACCATTTGGTACACCTTCGCGAGCGCGGCGGCGGCGCACGGCGCGCCGTCCGGCGGCGGAGTGACGGTCCACTTCTTGGGTTGGTCGTCCGCGGCGCGCGGCACGGCGGGCATCTGCGCCACCTGCGAAAGCGGCACGAACCGCGGCTTCGCGTCGCCGTCCGGCAGCAGCGAGAACAGTTCCGGCGCGCCGGTTTCGGAAGTGCGATAGCCGAGCACCGCGACGTCGAGCGGCCCGCTCGCGTAGTTCGCGGTGAGGTATTCGAGGAGGTCGTCGGAGAGTTGGCGCGCGAGCACGAACGCGGGCGACTCGCCGCGCGCGGTCGTCACCTCGGTGGCGGTGTCGGCCGAGAGGCGCACGAGCACCGCGAGGCAACCGGGCGGCGGATCGGGAAGTTCGGGCATCGGCAGCGGGTTCCGGTGTGCCAAAGTGCGAGAGTGCCAGAGTTCGAGAGTACCAGAGCGCGAGGTCGAGAACGCGTTTGCTCTCTCGTTCTCTCCGCCCTCACACTCTGGCACTCCGGTACGTCGCTACCGCAGGTGCGGCGGGAGCGTGGCCGCGGCCACCACTTGCGTGCCCACGTTCAGCAGCTTGAGCAGGCTCACCGCGTCCGCGTTGAACGCCATCGCCTTGCACCCCAAGGGCGCGCTGATGCCCTTCACTTCCGCCATGTGGCGCAGCTTGTCCGGCAGCGGGCTGCTCATGTTGAACAGGTCGCGCGCGTACTCGTCGGGCAGCACGCCCTCGGTGGCCGGCAGGAACACCGGCTGCGCGTCGCGCCCGGACAAGTGGCAGTTGAACAGCAGCGTGCTGCCGTCGGCGGTCGCGAGGTTCTTCAGGTCTTCGGCGTAGGGCACCGGCATGCCGTCGGTCGATTCGCCGTCGGTCAGGTTGATGACCATCGGGGGGAAACTGTTCGGGTGCGCGTCGATCCACGCGCGGAGCACCTGCCCGCCGTAGCCCAGCGCGGTACACATGGGCGTGCCGAACATCTCGGTGGGCGCGGGCGAGCGGAACCACACCGGGAACGCGATTTCCCGCTCCACTTCGGTGAGGCCGCCCGCGCCGTCGTCCACGAACTCCTTCTTGCGCCGCCGCTCGATCTCCAGCGGGTTGTCGTACAGTTCGCTGATGCTCACGAGGTCGCGGCCGGCGAGAGCGCCTTGGAACAGCGGCCGCACGATCGCGGTTCCCGTGGAATCGGTGGTGTACCCGATCAGGCCCACGTCGAAGTAGTTGCGCGGCTTCTCCTCGCCCTTCTCGCAACTGGTGATGAGTTCTTGGAAGAACCGGTTGATCGCGGTGGACACCGTGTCCATCTTCGCGCGCTGCGTCCCGGCGATGCCGTCGAGCATCGAGTTGGACAGGTCGACGAGGAACACGATGCACCCGGGGTTGGCCCGGTCGATTTGCATGTCGTACGGCATCTCTGCACCTTGGGTTGGTGTTTGGTGTTTGGTGTTTGGTGTTTGGTGTTTGGTGTTTGGTGTTTGGTGTTCAGCGCTGCGCGTCGTGTGGCGTTGGCGAAACTTGAAACAAAACACTAAACACCAAACACCAACTCAGAACGTCCGGTCGCACACCATGCAGTACCGCGCGCCGGGTTTGCCGGGCGACTTGCGCCCGCAGGTCGGGCAGGCGTCCGGTTCGCCGGCCTTCGGCGGCGCGCTCGCGGTCGGTTTCGGCGGCGCGGGCACGTGGGCCGCCGGCTTCGGCGGCGCGCTCGGCGCGGGCGGCTTCGGTGCGCTCGCGGCCGACACGGGCAGCTTCGGCGCGGCCGGTACCGGTGCCGGTTTCGGCGGCGCGGGCGCGGAATACATGTCGTCGAGGTCGAGTACCGATTTCGTGGCCGCGCGCGCCGGCGGGGGCGGCGACATCGGCATCGGCAACCCGTCGTCGTAGTCGTTCGCGGGCGGCTTGGGTGCGGGCGGTAGAACCGGCGGCTTCGGCGGCGGCGCGCTCGCAACCACCGGCGGCGGCACCACCGGCGGAACCGGAAGCGCCGGCGGCGCGGGCGGCTTCGGCGGAAGTTCGGGCGGCGCGGGGGGCGGCGGCGCGGCGGGAACCGGCGCGCCGCCGGTGCGCACCACGACCGTGACGCCGCCGGCCGTGCGCGCGTCGCCCTCGCCCACTTGCACTTCGCGGCGCGTTTGCGCGTCTTCGCAGAGCACCTTGCCGTCGCGCACCCAATACTTGAGCGCGACCGGCGGCGCGCCGCGCGCCCACACGGCGCACGCGCGGGCGTCGCCGCCCACCTTCACCGGTTCCGGGCCGAGGTTCACCGTAATCACCTCGCGCTCGCCGAACCGCACTTCGAGCCACGCCCGCCGGAACGCCGCCTCCACCACGGCGACCATGAGGCCGATGCAGAAGCCGAGCACCGCCGCGCCCCCGAACCGCCCGACGAGGTCGGCCGCGAGCGCCAGCACCGCGAACGCGACCGCGCCGAGGAACCCGCCGCCCGCGCCGGCGAGCGCCGCCTTCTTCGCGTCGAGGTTCGGCACGAAGAAGCTCACGCCCCAGCCGAGCAGCACGCCGAGCAGCACCCAGCCGATGAGGAACCCGAGTTTGCCGATGCCGATCGCGAGGAACAGGAAGTACAGCACTTGGCCGAGCGACCCGGACACGAACCCGGCCGCGGCCGCACCGAGCGCGACGCCGGCCAGCGCCGCCGCGCCCTGCGCGAACGCGCGCTTGCCCACGTACCGGTTCTGCCCGGCGAGCAGCGCGACGCACAGCCCGGCCGCGAGCAGCGCCGTCCACAGCCCGATGGCGACCACGGCCCACAGCGACAGGGCCGGCGGCACCACCGCGAGGTCCGAATCCGCGGACCCGGTCAGTTCGCCGCCCTTCGCGACGAACTTGATGAGCTTCTTCGCGCGGCCCGCGCCGCTCGTTGCCATCAGCAGCACTTCGCCCTTGTCGGTACCGGCGGCGACGGTGGCCGGTTCGAACAGGACGCCGTCCGGCAGGTTCTCGGCCGAGATTTCGACCGCGCCCTTGTGGTTGCGCCGCTCCACGACCACCGGCACGCGCACCGATTGCCCCGAGACCAGTTCGATCTCCTTGGGGGCCGCGAGGCCGAGCCGCGCCTTCAGTTCGAACTCGTAGATGGTGCGAAAGTTGTCCGTGCTTCCGTTGTTGCCGATCTCGCCCTCGAACTGGTGCCGCTTGCCGTCGTGCAGCACGTTCACCACGTACCGCGTTTGGTTCGGCGCTTCGGGGCGGTGCGCGAAGTGGTTGATCTGCACCCGGTAGGTGCCCGCGGGCGCACCGTCTTTGGGCCAGTACACGTTTTCGACCGGTTCGCGGGTCAGGTTCGCGGGTCGGCCGGAGGCGTCGCGCGCGCCGGCGTTGGCGTCCACGTCCAACTCACCGCCGCTGCGCGCCCGCGGAGCCTTGTAGTAGATGCGCTCGCCGTTGGGATCGACGACGTGCAGGTCGAGGTCGTTGACGTTGTACCAGATGAGCGACACTTGAACGTCGCCGGACTTGCCGCCGGCTTTTTCGAGGCGCTCGCGGAACTCGTTGGGCAGCGGGGGCGGCGCGGGGTCCGAAGGTTTGGCGATGAGCGACGGCCCCTGCCCCGCGCCGGCGGCGCTGGCGAGCTGGTTCGCGGCCCAGAGCACCGGTTCGCCGGCGAGCCAGCCCGCGAGCGCCCCCGCGACCCCGAACAGGCCGAACAGCAGCACCTTTCGTAACGCCGCGGACACGTTCATGGACCACCCCGGGAACCCCGATAGGAACTGATGTCGCGCCGCGGCGCGCCCTGTCGCGCCAAACACAAAGGAGACGACTACTTGTCACTGGTCGCCGAACAGGTCTCGGTTCGCGGTCGCGCCGTCGGCGAGGCCGGTGAGCCGCACCCACAGTTGTGGCACCGCGCCACCGGGCACTTTCAACTGGTCTACCAGCTTCTCACTGTCTCCGCACGCCTTTTTCAGGTCGGCGAGCGAATTCGGCGTCCACTTGGCCCGGCCCGGCGCTTCGGCCACCGCCCGCCGCGCCTTGTTGTACGCCACCGCCGCGAGGCTCAATTCGGTGGGTTTCAGTTTGTCCAAATCGAGAGTCAGACTCTCCTGCGCCGTGGTGTGAACGAGATACGGCATCACACCGGGCGGCTTGATGGCGAGTGTGTGCTCGTTCAGACCGTCCGCCTCGAGCGACAGGTTCTCGTACATCTCCTTCGCGCCGGCACGCGGTACATACACCACGCGCACCGATGTGCGCGGGACGCGCTTGTCCTTGAGCAGCACGAATTCGTCCAGTTGCGCGGCCGGGGCGAGAAACGCTTCGCAGAACTCTTGCACCTTGTCGCGGATCAGCGCGCAGGTGCGCGGATCGGATTTGCGGTACTGTTCACCCACGCGCTTGAGCCACGCCGCCGCGCCGCCCGGCGCGGCGAACAGTTTCTCCTCGGCCAACAAGTCGAGGAGCGCTTTGCGGGCCGCGGTCTCGTCGCTCAGCGCCTTCTTCGCCTCCGCCTGTTTGAGGAGAGGTGCCGCGAGGTCCGCGCCGTCGGTGCGGGCCTGTTCCAAGTCCGTCTGTAACCCTTTCGTGTGTTCGCCGAGCGCGACCAGTGTGGCCTTCGTCGCTTCGCTCGCGCTCTCCGCGAGCGGCAACTTGGCCCGTACCGTCTTGCCGTACTGCTCCTCGGCGGCCTTCTCCAATTCGGTCACGATGTGGAGCCGCGCCCGCACGCGCCACGTCGCCACCTTCGCGCGATCGGCGAACTGCGAACCGGCGTACGGTTCGATCAACTCGCGCGCCCGGTTCATCGCGTCCGTGGCAGTGAGCGCGGAGACGACCGGCGGCGGCGACTCGAGCCACTTCACGACCGCGGCCTCGTCGGCCCCGGACTTGGCTTGCGCGGCGTACCACGTGCCGAACACGCCGGCGAGGTTGCCCTCGAACTTGCCGCCGACCGTGTTCGACAGGAACCGGTCCACGTCGATCAGGTCTTTGGCGCGCGCCGACGCGGCCCGAACGGCGGCCTTGACCGCGGGTTCCGAACTGTCGTCGTCGGGCACTTTCGCGGCGCGGTACTGCCCGGCCACCGTACTCGCCTTGCGCACCTCGCCCAACCAGTTTGCCGCTTTCGCGCGCAGCGCCGCGAGTTGGTCCTTGCTCGCGCCGCGGTCGGCCGGCGGGTCGCCCCCCAAAAGGTCGGCGCGCGCGACCGCCTTCACCGCGAGCGCCGCGTAGAGCGCCAGCGGCACGCCCAGCACCAGCAGCAGCGCGCCACCCGTTAGCGATTTCATAGGGTCTCCGGTTCGCGGGGTTACGGGCCGCTCTTGCCCTTCTTCTTGTCGTCCTTCTTCGGTTCCACTTTGGGCGGTTCCACTTTGGGCGGTTGCTCCGCGTCCTTCTTCGGTTGCTCGCCCTTCCCGCGCTGCGCCACGATCACCGCGGCCACCACGAGCACCACGATCAGCAACCCGCCGGCGATGACGTACAACAGCCCGTTGCCGCCGGCGCGCGCGGCGCGGCGGGACTGCTTGTAATCGCCCTTGCCCCGCCCGCCCCGCGCCTTCGGTTTCGGTTTCGCGCTCGCGATGTCGTCGTCGTCCGGCAGTTGGGCGTCGCCGGTGTCGCCTTCGGTCACCTCGTTGGCGAACTCCGGTTCGGGCAGTGTGGGCCGCCCGCCCTTCTGCGCCGCCGGCTTCTTCACTTTCCCTTCGAGCACCTGATTGACGCGCGCGACGGCGACCGGTTCGAACGGCACGCGGTAGGTGGTGTCGGCGAGCAGGTCGCGGTAGTACAGGTCCGGGACGCACTCGAGCACGAAATGGTACTGGAAGTGCGCCCGCGAGCCTTTGGGATACTCCTGCGACAGCTTCAGCCAGTACGTCACCGCGGACCGCGCGCCGTGCGGGGAGTCCGCGGGGAACGCGGCGCGGAACAGCGCCACCAGCGGTTCCAACTTGGGCAACTCGAGCGGCAGTTCCAGTTCCTTGTACCCGCCGGCGAGGAACACGGCGCGCGCGAGGTCGTAGGGTTTCATGTCCAGCGCTTCGCACGCGTGGTTGATCTCGGTGGTGCCGGCGCGCTCGGCCGAAGCCGGGTCCGCGGTCCACTTCACGAGGGCGTTCGCGGCGGCGAGCCGCCCGACGCCGCCCGCGGGCAGGAACGCGACGAGCTTGTGCCCGGCCGTCGTCAGCCGGTCGGCCGCGAGCTTGAGTTGCGCGTGAACGTTGCGCTCCCACGCGTGAACGGTCGCCGGGTCCACGTCGTCGGTCGCTTCAATCAGGTCCGGCGACACGAGCGCGGGCGTGAGCTGGTCCAAGTAGCCCGCCCACACGTCGGTGCGCGTGCCGTCGCCGCCGAGGCCCACGAGGAACCCGCTCAGGTGGTTCCCTTCGAGCAGGAACTCGCCCCACTCGTTCTGCGTCAGCCCGGCGGAGTCGTACAGCTTGAGCCAGTGGCTCGGTTCGAGCACGTTGGACGCGAGCACGCGCGACAGCAGAGCCGCGGCGGGCGCGGAGTGCGGGTCGAACAGCACGTCGAGGAAGTGCGAATCGGTGTTCAGGTACGCGCGCGCGCCGCGCACGTACGCCGCGAACGCGGGCAGCGGCGCGGCGTACAGGAACTGCTTGGCGCGCGCCCGCATCTGCTCGCGCACGGGCGGTTGCAGGTGGCTCAGCCACCCGAAGTCGTCCGGGGCGAGAATCACGAACGCGGTGTAACCGGCCTGATCGTGCGTCCCGGCGAGGAGCGGTTCCAGTTCGCCGAGGCCCACCGGCACCAGCAGCCCGCGCGTGGGGAACAGGCCCACGTCGGTGCAGGCGGCGCGCATCTTCGCGCGCATGTCGGTGGGCTGCTTGCGCAGCCGGTCTTCGTTGTCGTCGCCGACGAGTTTCTTGAGTCGGCGCGCGGCCTCCTCGCGCCCGCCGGCCTCGCGCACCACGGGCCACCGGGCGTCCCACGCGCGGTAGTTCTCGTTCAGCAGCGCGTCCACGGCCTCGATCCACAGTTCCTTCACGCGGGCCGGCGCGGCGATCAGGTCGCGAAACGCGGCCCGCACGTCCGCCCGGTGCAGGTGGCGGTGCACCTTCTCCCACACCGCGTCGGCGTGCGCGCCGAGGTCGGGCGCGGCGAGCGGGTCGGCCTTCAGAGCGAGCGCGTCGTCGATCGTGGCCGCTTCGGTCTCCTTCTGGAAGGTGCCCTCCGCGCGCGCGTTCGAGTCGGCCTCCAATTTTGCTACCAGCCGCGCGCGATTCACAGCGGCCCCGGCGCGCGGCAGCCCGTCGGCCCCCGCACCCACGTCGCGCCGCACGCGATCCAACAGGTCCCACTCGTTCGCCCGCACGAGGTCCAGCAGGTCGCTCAGGCCCGCCGGCAGCGGGCCGCGCAGTTCCGGCGACGACCGCGCCAGATCGAACGTGTCCAGCACGAACCCGCGGGCGGTGCCGAGGTCCGCGTCCAACCCCTTGTTGAGCACCCCGAGGTAGGTGCCCACCACGTCGGCCAGTTTGTACTCGCGGATGTTGCGGTGGTACGGCTCGAACGTGGAGAACGTGAGGCCCTGCGTGACGCTCGCGGGGAGCAGCCGAACGGCCGCGTAGAGCGCGAGCGCGACGAGGCCCGGTTCGGCGTGAACGTACAGGCGGCGGCGGGCTTCGGGCGCTTCGGCGCGCAGCAGCACCGCGTGCAGCGCGCGTTCCAGTACCGCGCGGCGCGCGGCGGGGTCGGCGCGCAGGCGCTCCGGGCACACGCACAGGCTCAGTTCGGTAGGGCCGGACGGGGTCGCGCTGAGAAACGCGGTCAGCGCCGCTTCGCCCACGAGTTCGCCTTCGGGCAGCGCGCCGGCGCTCAGTTGCTTCGGCGCACCGGGTTTGTACTCGGTGGCCCAGTCGGGCGCGCCCCACGACTCCAGCACCGCGCGCGGCTCGGCCCCGGGCATCAGAAACAGGTGCGAGAAGTACGAGCGGTCGCGCCCGACGCTGTCTTTGGCGAGGTGCGCCGAGTGCGCCACCCACACGCGGCTCTCGGCGTCGAGCGTGCGCGCGAGCCGGCGCGGGGCCCGTTCGACGGGCGGCAGGTCGCGCCACATGTCGATGGGCAGTTCGTAGGGCGGGTACCTAAACGCGGACTCCAGCGCGTCGCGGTCGTCGGCCGACGCGGCCCGCACCGTGTACCCCGGGTTGTTCAGCACGCTGTCGGCGGTGGCACAGTGCGTCACGTAGAACTGTTCGCCCACGGCTGGCTGAGACGGCTTCGCCATTTCGCTCTTCGTGTAGTGTGTTTGGTGTTTGGTGTTTGGTGTTTGGCGTTTAGTGTTTAGTTATCCGATTCGTTATCACTCTTGCCTCGGTCGAACGAAGAGAGGTACGCATTCAGCTTCGGGCCGAGTGCGTTCATCATTTGTTGGAGCGAGGCAACCTGTTCGTCGGTGAGCAGTCGGCGGGAGTACGCACGGCGCAGCCAGTGCTGCGTTTCGTAGAACGAACCGCGCGCGATGCGCACGTGGCGGCGGTTGTTCGTGCGCGTTCCCAACCCCGCACCTTCGGCGATATTCGCGCCAATGCTGTCGCAGCACCGCACCAACTGTTTGCCGGTAGTGTCTCGCGCGAGCGGTTTCCACGTCTCAACAATATCCCATATCGAATCCGACAGCTTTTCGGACATCTTGTAAACGTCCAAATCTTGGAAGCGCACGAACGGCATCCCGCCCTCCTTCACCAAACACCAAACACCAAACACCAAACACCAAACACCTACCGGCGACCGGCCGTCAGCGGCACCGGTCCCACGGCGAGCGGCGGGCCGGAGAGCGTCGTCCAGCCGAGTTCCACGACCGGCCAGATGGTGACGTACGCCAGCGCCGCGCCTTGGGGCGGAACGATCGTCATGCCGCCGCCCTCGCGCTGGTGGTGTTCCGGCAGGCACTTCAGGCGCGAGAACCTGTCGGCGTCGTCCGGGTTGGACAGGAACTTGCGCCCGTCGGCGACCACGACGCAGTACGAGATCAGCCCGTGCCCGCTCCACGCCCAGCACGCTTTCACCAGCCCGCCGCGGGTGCCGGCGGTGGTGTACGCGGGGTACGCCGCCACCAGTTTCGCGTCGCCGCTGAGCCGCGCCAGCACTTGGCGCTCCACCTCGCGCTTCGCGTCCGCTGAGAACGCCGCGTGGTTCTCGCGCAAGAACTTGAGGTCGGCCGGGGCGAGCGGGGCACGCGATTCCAGTTTCTCGTGAACGGAAATCACGCCCGCGGCCTTTTCGAGCAGCCCGGCGATTTCGCTCGCCTTCTCCACCAGCGGCGGGTAGTCGCCCAGCGCCGGGGCGAGCGCCGCGTACCGCTTCTTCAGCGCGAACAGGTCTCGGGCCGCGAGCGCCTCGGCGATCTGGAGCCAGTTCGTGCGCCGCTGCTTCGCCAGCGTGAGGCGCGCGCGCAGTTCCTCGCGGTCGGCGCGCCCGGCGAGCACCTCGCCGTGCTGCTTCCACAGGCTCAGCCACTTGTCGTCTTGCTTGTCGGCGCGCGCCTCCTCGGCATCGATCTTCTTGAACCGGTCGAGCAGGTTGCGCCGCTCCACCGCCTTCGCCACTTCGGAGTACAGCGGCGGGCTGACCGTTTTCAGCCGGGCCGCGAGCTTCGGGTTCTGCGCCTTCAGGCGGTCGTAGGCCGCCGCGATTTTGCGATCGGACGGGGCCGGCGCGCCGACCTGTTGCTGAATCGCGGCCAGCAGTTTCTGCCCCTCGGCCCCTTCGGTCACGCGCGAAGCGTGCGGGTGCGCGTAGCCTTGCGGCAGCCGCGCGGAGGCTTCGAGCACCGCGTCGTCCGGCGCGCCGGCGTCCGCGGCGCGGATCGAGCGCTCCAAATCGGCGACGAGCGACAGGCGCTCCGCCGCCGCGCGCGCGCGGCGCTCGAACGGCTCGGCCTCGCGGCACCCCGCGAGCGCGGCCCCGCCGCCCCACGCCTTCACCAGTTTCGAGTCCGAGTCGTAACTCGCGTTCGTGGGCAGCGCGCGAATCGTTTCGAGCAGCGGGGCCCAGCGCGCCGCGTCTTCGCCGCGGCGCTTGTGCTCCGCGGTGAGCGCCGGGTGCGGCGGCCCGGCGCGCGCCACCGCGGCCCACGCGGTCGCCAGTTCGCGCTCGGATTGCGGGTTCTTGTCGAGCGCGCGCAGGAACTCGTCGGCCGCGACGATGCGCGCGTGCCACGCATCCGCGGCCCGCTGATAGGCGAGCGCTTCGCCGACGCCCGCGACCCGCGCGGCGCTGTCGCTCCACAACTTCACCAGCGCGCGCCCGTCACCGGGGTTCGCGACCGCCGCTTTGAGTTTGTCCAAAAGTGCCACTTGCCCGGCGGCGGCCTTCGCGGCGCTCACCGCCTGCGGGCCGATCCAGTCGTCCACGAGGTCCGGCTTGTACGCGGCGGCAGCGGCCCGCGGGTCGCCCGCGTCGAGCGCGGCGCGGAGCGCGTCGCGCGCGGCCACGCGCGCCCGGGCCTGCGCCACGAGCGCCCTCACGTCCGCGGGTAGCTTCTGCGCCGCGAACCGCGCGCCTGTGGCGTCGATCGCGGGCCAGTCCTTCACCGGCGCGGCGCACAACTCGGTCAGCGCGCCGACCGGGTCGGCCTTCGCGGTCAGGTCCGGCGGCAGTTGCTTGCCGCTCTTGCGCAACCGGTCGGCTTCGGCCTCGATCGCGGGCCAATCCTTCGACGCGGCGCTCACCAGTTTGCGGAGCCGGTCGAAGGGGTCGAGCGAGAACGGCGGGATGTGCGTGTACGGCTTATCGAGCGCGGCGCGGAGCGCCTTGGCCCACCCGCTCACGTCCGGGTCGGCGCACTTGGCGAGCGCCGGCCACAGCTTCGAGCCGGCCGGTTCGGCCATGTCCTGCGGAACGAACAGCAGGTTCTCGTTCTCGGTCTTCAGCACGTATTCGACGTACAACTTGGGGTCGGCGGCAATGGCGCGCAGCGCGACGAGAATGACCCACGCCGCAAAGTTGTCGAGGTGCAGGCCGAGCTTTTCCGCGGCGCGGGCCGGGTGCTGGTACGCGGGCTTCCCGAATTCGAGCTGTTCGAGTTGCTTCTTCGGGTCGGCCGGCGCGAGCGCGGGCACGCACATGCCGTCGTAGTCCACGAGCACCGGCGCGTCGTTCACCACCATCACGTTGTCGTGCTGAAGGTCGCCGTGCGCGATCTTGTTGTCTTGAAGTTGCGCGACGAGCGCGGCCCACTTGTCGGCCATCGCGCGCACCGCGGCGACGTCCGGGTTCTTCTTCTCGACGGTTTGGCGCACCCACTCGCCGAGCGAAACGCCCTTCACCCACGCCATCGTGAGCGTCGGGTACCAAGCCTTCCCGACGCGGATGCCTTCGGCGTGGTACTGGAACTTGACGACGCACGGCGGCTTCTTGGGGCCGAGCGCCTTTTCGAGGTAGTCGGAAACGGCCGCGTACCGCTGCGCGCGGTCGTCGTTGGGGAAGTTGAACAGTTTGAGCGCGACGGTGCCCTTCGGCCCGGTCATCTTGTAGACGCTGGCGAACGCACCGGACCGCGCGCGCGGCACGCCCATGGGGCTGCGCTCCGCCTGACTCGCACACAGGTCCGGGTCGCGGAACGCGGTGTCCGGGTTCTGGAGCGCGTCCTTGTAGTCGGATTGGGTCGGCCAGCTAGGCATTTGAATAGTAGTCAGTGGACAGTGAGCAGGGGGCAGCCAAGAACCCGCCGCGACGCCGTTATGCGAGCGAGTTTCGCAACCCGTAGATCAGTCGGCCGGCTTCGCCCGCAAGCGCGAACGCCGGGTTCGCATCGTCCTTCGTGATGAACCTTAGCCGCACGGCGAGGTGCAGTTGCGTTTCGACTTCGCAGAGCGAACCGTGGGCGATACCGAGGTGCTGGACGAACTCGCCGGTCGTCCACCGCCCCTGCCCTTCGGCGATGTTCGACGGCACCGACACGGCAGCGCGCCGGATTTGCGCGATGAGACCAAAGCGCTCGTCCGCCGGGAACCGCGCGCTCACTTCGTAAACCGCCTCCACGAGATCGATCGCGCGCTGCCATGCGATCAGATCGGTGTAATTGCGAACCGGCATTGCTGTTACTCGTTGGTGTTTTTCTGCTCTGTCCACTGTCCTCTGATTCTGTCTTCTGCCCACTGCCCACGTTCCACTCCCCACTATTCGAACACTTCGTACCCGTGCATGTGCAACAGCCACAGGAACGGTTCGGCGACGCCGAACGGGGCGATGGTGCGCTGGCTCAGGTCTTGCACGCCCAACTCGTTCTCGAACAGGCTCACCGACGACACCGGGAAGAACATCACCTGCGGGCCGAAGTAGCTCTCCACCAGCGCCCGCACGTCCACGCCGGGGAACATCAGGTCCAGCATGTCTTCCACGATCCCGCTGCGGCCGCGGAGGGTCGCGAGTTCGGTCTGCTTGGGCGGCGGCTTCAGCTCTTGCAACATGCGGCGGATGAACGGCACGCACTGGCCCTGAATCGGGTTCTCGGTGAGCAAGAGGTCGAACTTCGTCACGCACACCGCGACCGGCACCGGGATCACTTGGCCCACCGGCACGCCGCGGGCCTCGCGCATGTCGGCCATGAACTCGTTCAGGGCCGCGAGCTGCTGGTCGAGCGTCACGCCCCCGCGCTTCCCGTCGAGCTGCGTGGGGTCGAGGAACAGCATGAACCCGTCCATGAGCACCGCTTGCCGCTTGAGGCGGTCGCGGTCGATGCTCTGGTTCACCAACTCGCCGGAGTAGTCGAACAGGTTCACCAGCGCGGTGTTCGGGCCGTTCGGGTCGGCGTCGCGGACGTGCAGCATCACCGGGTCGGGCATGTCGTGAACGGTGCCGCCGGCCTCCTGCTTCATGTTCAGAATCAGGTCGATGTACTGCTCGAACCGGGCGTCGCCGAGCGACGGCGCGGGCTGCACCACGGCGCAGGTGGGCGCGGTGCGCTTGCGCACGAGGTCGTAGCCGGTGGCGAGCATGTGCGTCTTGCCGCTGAACCGCACGCCGACCACCGGGAAGCACAGCCGCCGCACCTTCTGGTAGCTGCGCAGGAACCGGAACGTACACGCCTTGCACTCGACGTACCCGCTCTCCTTCGGGGCGTCGGCTTTGGGCTTGGCGTCGGCCTTCTTGCCCTTCTGCTTGTAGCCGGACGGGCGCTCTTCTTCGTCCGCTTCCGGGGCGGCGGTCTTCTCCACCACCAGTTTCGTGCTGAAGCACCGCGGGCACTTCTGCGCGTCGGCGCGAATGACGGCGGCTTCGGCGCGGCGCGCGCGGAAGAACGGCCACACCGCGACGCCGAACAGCACCGCGGCCCCGGCGCACCGCACCACCGTGAACGCGAGCGCGCGCCACTTCGCCCCGGCCGTGAGGTCGCCGAGTTTCGCCCGGTCGGTCGCGAGTTGCGCGCGCTCGGTGCCGGCTTCGTCCGCGAGCCGGTCGGCGAGCCGCGCGTCGAGCGCGGCGGCGCGGAACAGCGCGCGGGTCGCGGTTTCGCCGGTGCGCACCACCTCGTCCACCCGCTCGTCGGTCGGCGCTTTCGGGGCCACCAGTTTCACCCAACTGTCGAGCGCGGCGCTCCACTTGCTGTCGGCGAGTGCGGTGGCGCGCTCGGCGGCGGCGGCAACCTCTTTGGTTTCGGTGCGGAGTTTGTCCGCCTCGCGCGCGGCCCACGGGCGCGCGTCGGCGGGCGCGCCGCCCGAGCACCCCGGCGCGGTAAACAGAGCGAACGGCACCAGCGCGGCCGCGGCCCGCTGGAGTTGCCGGGCGCGGACGCGCCGCGCGCCGTTCCCCAACCGCACCGCGACGCCGAAAATGACCACCGCCCAAAGCACCGCGCCCGCGTCGATCAGTGTGGGCCGGAACGCGGGCAGCGCGCCGGTGTCGAAGTCGAAGTCGTAGGCCGCCTGCTGTCTGTCCACGTGCGCGCGGAACTCGAGGCGCTGGCGGTACACCTCTTCCCACGCGGCGCGGGCCTCGGTGCCCCGCTTGCGGGCCTCGTCGGCGAGTTTCCCGCCGGCCTCCGCGAGTTCCTTGTAGTCGCGTTCGAGAACCGGGCGCAGCTCCTTCAGCACCGCGTTCGGGTCGCGGAGGGTGAGCACCGCGGCGGTGCCGGCCCGCGGCGCGGCGGTGTCTTTGGCCGCGTCTTCGGCCGCGGCGAGCCGGGCCTGAACCGCGTGCCACTCGTAGCGCAAGTTCACCAGTTCGTCGGTCGCGGGCGGCTCCGGTTGGGCGCGCGCGGGGCCGGCGACAGAAAGCGCCAGCACCGCGGCTAGCGCGAAGCGGGGCCGAAGGGCAAAAACGGCCATAGCGGTCCGGTAAGGTGAGCAAGGGTGCGCGACTTTTACGGTACGCGCCGGACGCGCCCGCCGCAAGCGTTTTCGCACGCCCGAGCCGGTGCCCCGGCGCCAAGCCCACATTTTCCCCGCGCGGCGCAATCGCGCCGCCGCACTCCGTCGTCGGAATCGGCAGACACTCGCGTCTGCTTTCTCTCCACCTCGGCCCTACGGGACGAACACCGATGCGCGACCCGAAAGCCCCGCCCGGCACGAAGCCGGAACCCGACGCCAAACCGGGCGACTTCTGGACCCGCTGGCGGTTCGTTGCCGCCCTGTTCGCGGTGCTGCTCGCGCTCCCGGCCGGGCGGCAGGTGTACAACTGGTACGCCAAATCCCGCGACGCGAAAGACAAGGTCGCCACGCGCGACACCACCCGCGCCGCGTTCGAGAAACTGCTCGCCGAACAAAAGGTCGCGACCGACGCGGCCCGCGCGGACTTCGACAAGGCCCGCGCCGCGGAAGAACTGCTCCAGAAGCAGCACGAAGATGCGCTCCAGAAGGCCCGCAAGCTGCTCGAAGAGAAGGACTTCACGGTGCGGCTCACCGGGCCGGCGCACGTGCAGCCCGGCGCGCCGAACCGCTGGAAGGTCGAAGCGCTCGATTCCAACGGCGCGCCCGCGAAGGTGAAGAAGCTCGAAGTGGTGGTGAAGGACGCCAAGAACGCGGAACTGCTGAAGCAGACGCACGAGCAACCCACCGCGAGCACCAACCTCGAACTGCCCATCGCGTTCTGGGCGAACGTGAAGCCCGGCACCGAACTGTTCCTCGAAGTGAGCGCGCTCAGCGCCGACGACCGCAAGGGCATTCTCAGCGAGCGCGTGCCGCTCGCGCGCCCGGTGTTCGTCACGCACGTCGCCACCGATAAGCCGCTGTACAAGCCGGGCGAAACGGTGCGGTTCCGCTCGCTCACGCTCGACCGCTCCACGCTCACCCCGCCCGCGAACGACCTGCACCTCGCGTTCAAACTGCGCGACCCCGGCGACGCGGTCACGCAACTCGATGTGGGCAACGGCCGCGTCGTGCGCGACCTGAAGCCGGTGAACGGGCCGGACGGCAAGCCGCTCCGCGGCATCGGCGTCGGCGAGTACGCGATCCCCGACGGCGCGCCCGGCGGCGAGTACAAGCTCGACCTGTACGAGCGCGACCCCAACACCGGGCGCGAGGTGCTGCTCGAAACGCGCAAGTTCATCGTGAACCGGTACGTGCCGGACACCTTCGAGAAGAAGCTCGAATTCGACGCCAAGAGCTACGGCGCGAACGACACCGTGCAGGCGCGCGTCGAAGTGTCGCGCACCGCCGGCGGGACGATGACCGACGCCCGCGCGACCGTCACCGCGACCGCGGACGGCAAAGAGTTCTTCAAGCTGCCGAACGCGAACTTCACCATCGTGCCCGGCGAGCGCGGCGCGACGAAGGCGGTTCTGGACGTGCGCTTCAAACTGCCGCCGGAGGTGTTCGCCGGTAAGGACGTGCCGAGCGCGACGCTGACCGCGACCGTCTCCGACAAGAGCGATACCGAAGCCGTCGTGCGGCCGGTTCCGCTCGTCGCGAAGAGCCTGCGCGTCGAGTTCTTCCCCGAAGGCGGCGACATGATCGCCGGGGTGAACGGCCGCGTCTACTTCCAAGTGCGGATGCCGACCGCGAAGCCCACCGAACCGGGCAAACCCGCCGACCTGAAGGGCTACATCACCGACGGCACGAACACGCTTGCCGAAGTGAGCACGGTGACGGACGCCGAGAACCCCGGCGTGAACCGCGGGCACGGCGCGTTCGCGCTCGCGCCGAAGGCCGGCACGAACTACTTCCTCAAGATCACCTCGCCCGCCGGCATCACCGCGCCGACGCCGAACGGCTTCCCGCTGCCCGCGGTGAAGGCCGACGGAGTCGCGCTCACCGCGCTCGACGCGGTGACGGAGAAGGGCGCGGCGGTTCGCGCGCGCCTGCAAGTGGGGCAGGGCACGAAGACGCTGCACGTCGGCGCGTACGCCCGCGGCCGGTTGGTGGCACACCAGAAGGTGGACGTGACCGCCGGCACGCCGGTCGATGTCGCGCTGAAGGGCGACGACACCGCCGGCGGCGTCACCCGCGTCACGGTGTTCGAGGAGCCGAAGGTTGAGGGCGAGGGCCGCGCGCAACTCGTGCCCCGCGCCGAACGGCTCGTGTTCCGCAAGCTCGATTCGCAACTGATTCTGAACGCGAACCCGGACAAGACGCGCTACACGCCCGCCGGCCGCGTGAAGCTCGAACTGTCGGCGTTCAACGAGAAGGAACAGCCGACGCCCGCGGTGCTGATGGTGGCCGTGGTGAACCGTAGCGTCATCACGATGGCTGACAACAAGACCGACCGCCTCGCGCCGACGCACTTCCTGCTGAGTGGCGAAGTGAAGCACCCGGCGGAACTGGAACACGCGGACTTCCTGCTGACCGATCACCCGAAGGCCGGCGTCGCGCTCGATCTGCTCTTGGGCACGCAAGGCTGGCGGCGGTTCGCGGAGCAACAGCAACTGCAACCGGCGAACGGTTCCGATAAGGACGTGGACAAGATGCTGGTGGCGCACGGTTCGCGCACGAGCGCGCCGTTCGCGCTGTACCGGCTCGAAGAGGACCGCGTGAACGCCGAGTTCGCGCCGAAGCTCGAACAGCAAGCGATCGCGCGGAACGCGGCCCAAGCACAATTCGACAAGTGGGCGCGGTCGCCGGAAGTGGTCGCGAAGGTGAACATGGCCCGGAGCGCCGCGGACACGGCCGCGGCAGCGGCCCGCGCCGCGGAAGCGGACCTGTTCCCGCACGAGACGCGCCCGGAGCGGCCGCGCACGTGGGTGCTGCCGCTCTTGTGTGTCGCGCTGGTCGGCTTGGGCATCGGCGGCACGGCACTGGCCGGGTCGCGGCCCCGCGGCGCGCGCGGGTCGATCTACTTCTGCTCGTTCCTCGTGTTCGCCCTAGCCGGGCTGAGCGCCGGCGCGATCGCGCTGACGTGGGAAACGCCCGCCACCGAAGTGGCGTGGAAAGAAGAAGGGCGCGACCGGCGCAACAAGGCCGGGAACGCAGAGATGGCGATGCGCGACGGCGCGGCGTTCGACCTTCTTGACGAAGACGCGGGCGCGGTGCCCCAAGCGGAGCGTGGCGCGGTGGCGCGGGCCGGTGGTGCGCCGAAGGCGCTGCCGCCGATGATGCCGATGGACCCCGGGGCCGCGGTTCCGCCGCCGGCAGCCCCGGAACCCAAGCCGGACGCGGGCGGCGCGCCGAACGACAGGGGCGCGAAGAACGAAGCCAAGCTCGCGCCGCGAGACGCGCTCGCGGCACTGGAACAACTGCGCCAGCGCAACGACGAGAACCGCGGCGCGAAAGCGAAGGTACTGGACGACGCGAAGAAGCAACTCGCCGCCGCGCTGGCCCCGCAAGCGGCCCGCGCGCCGGGCCTCCAGCGCGGCGACTTCGGGCCGGCCGGCCCCGGTGCGGGCATGCCGTTCCCCGGCGGCGGCCCGGTGCCGCCCGGCTTCCCCGGTGGCGGCGGGTTCGCCGGTAAGCCCGTGCGCGGCGGGTTCCACCTGCCGCCGGCGATGCCGTTCGTCGTGCGCGAGTACGCCCACCAGCGCGACGCGAGCCTCGGCGACGTGCGCGCCGACTTCACCGAAACCGTGTACTGGCACCCGGTGCTGGTACTGCCGGAAACCGGCAAGGCCACCGTGGAGTTCCAACTGTCCGACGACATCGCCCGCTACCAAGTGCTCGTCGCCGGGCACACGCTCGACGGCCGCATCGGGGCGATCACAAAGACCATCGAATCGCGCCTCCCGTTCAGCGTCGATCCGAAGCTGCCGCTGGAAGTCGCGCACACCGACGTGATCGACGCGCCGTTGCGCGTGACCAACGACAGCGACGACCCGCGCAACCTGAAGCTCGCCGCGACGCTGAAGGGCTTCAAGGTGGACGGCCCGCTGCCGGATTCGCTCGCGCTCGCGGCGAACGAGAAGGCCCGCCGCACACTGCGGTTCAAACCGGACGTGCTGAGCGGCGAAGGTGCGGTGGCGCTCGTCGGCACCAGCGGCCCGGACAAAGACACCATCGCGCGCACGATTCGGATCGTTCCGGACGGCTTCCCCGGCGTCGGCTCGGTGTCGGATGTGCTCGAAGGTGGCCGCGCTCTCGGCACGGTGAAGCTGCCGAAGGACGTGGTGCCCGGGTCGCTCAAGGTGCGGCTCGAAATGTACCCGACGTCGATGTCCGACCTCGTGAAGGGGCTGGACGGCCTGCTCCGCGAACCGAGCGGGTGCTTCGAGCAAACGAGCACGAGCAACTACCCGAACACGCTGATTCTGGACTACCTCGACCGCACGAACCAAGCGAAGCCGGACGTGTCCAAGCGGGCCAAAGACCTGCTCACGCGCGGCTACTCGAAGCTGGTGTCGTTCGAGTGCCCGGATTCCAAGATCAGCGGGAAGCTCGGCTTCGAGTGGTTCGGTTCGCCGGACATGCAGCACGAGGCGCTCACCGCGTACGGGCTGTTGCAGTTCAAGGACATGGCCCGCGTTCACGCGGTGGACGCGCAGATGATCCAGCGCACGCAAGCGTTCCTGATGTCGCGGCGCGACGGCAAGGGCGGGTTCCTCCGCAACGCGCGGGCACTGGACAGTTTCGGCGGCGCGCCCAAGCACACCACCGACGCCTACATCGTGTGGGCGCTCGTGGAGAGCGACCCGGACGACAAGGAAAAGCTCGACCTGAGCAAGGAAATCGCGGCTCTGAAGGCGCAAGCGACCGACGACAAGACCGAAGGCGGGAAGGACGCCTACTTCGTCGCACTGGTGGCGAACGTGCTGCTGAAGCGCGGCGACGGCAAGACCGCGCAGGAACTGCTCGACCGCCTGAAGGACAAGCACACGAAGGCCGGGGCCGTGACCGGCGCGGTCACGAGCATCACCCGCAGCGGCGGGCGCGACCTCGAGATCGAAACGACCTCGATTACGCTCCTCGGCTGGATGCGGGCGAACAACCCGAAGTACGCGACCGCGATCAAGGACGCCACGAAGTGGATCAGCCAGCAGCGCGGCGGCTACGGCGGGTTCGGTTCGACTCAATCCACCATCATGGCGCTGAAGGCGCTGATCGCGCACGCCCAAGCGAACGCGCACCCGGCCGAAGCCGGCGACGTGAAACTGCTCGTGAACGGCAAGGAAGTCGCGGTTCGCAAGTTCACCGAGAAGGACGTGGAGGTGATCGGCGCGGACGTGGCGAACGCGGAAGAGGTGTTCGCGTTCGGCAAGGACACCGAGATCGAAGTGACGACGACCGCGAAGCACCCGTACCCGTTCGCGGTGAGCTACAGTTACACCACGCTCACGCCGATTTCGTCCGACAAGTGCGCGGTGAAGCTGAGCACGAAGCTCGGTAAGGCGGAAGCGGCGGAGGGCGAAGCGCTGCCGCTGCACGTCACGTTCGAGAACAAACTGGACAAGGGCCACGGCATGGCAGTGGCGATCATCGGCCTGCCCGCGGGGCTGAAAGTGCCGACCGACATGAAGCAGCTCACGGACCTGCGCGAGAAGGGTAAGATCGCGTTCTTCGAAACGCGGGGCCGCGAGTTGGTGCTGTACTGGCGCGAACTCGCGCCGAAGCAGCAGATCGAGCTGACGGTGGACGTGGTCGCCGACGTACCGGGCAAGTACCGCGGGCCGGCGAGCCGGGGCTACCTGTACTACGACGCGGACCACAAGCACTGGGTGGAACCGCTCAGCGCGACCGTGACCGACGCGAAGTAGTGTCTGGGAGAGTGGTCCGCTCGCTCCGCGAGCGGATGCTGACGGACGAAGTGTGCAACGGGAAAGTGCGCGAAGCCACCACAGATGCGTAGCACCGCTCGCGGAGCGAGCGGACCACTCTCCCGAACCGACGCGGCCCGCGCCTCGTGCGCGGGCCGCTCGCGTTTGTGCTTCGCATCTCATGGCGAGCGGTACGCGTGAGCGTGCAGGCCATTTGCGCGCCGAGCAACCGGCACGCTCACGCGTGCCGCTCGCCCGGAAGTAGGTTTCTGCGAAGCGCCAATCACGCACGGGCGGCGCGGATCTTCTCGATCCACTCTCGGGCGGCTTCGGGCGTCAGCACTTCCACGATCTCCGCGCGCGACCGGAGCGCGTCGTGGATGTTCGCGAAGAAGTTGCTGTCCCACGAGTGCGAATCGAACACCTTCGGGCCGATCAGCACCACCGGCACGCCCTCGAATTGTGGGATGTACTTCGGCGAACCGTTGGCTTCCAACCAAGTGTTGATTGCGATACCCAGTTCGCCGTTCGCCTTCATTCCTTGCCACGAACAATAATGGAACCGCGCGCTGTCGTGTAGGCGTTGCGTGTGCGGCACCTCGCCGCGCGCAACCCGCACCAGTTGCTCGTCGGGTGGTTCGCCAACAAGGTGCCCGCCGATCAGTTCGGCCTGTAGCAGCGTGAAGAGGTGCGCGCACGACGCCACCGCTTCGAGTCGCACGCGAAAGCCCTTGCTCTCTCCCGGCACGAGCACGAGCAGTTCCACGTCGTCTGTGAAGCCGAGCACCTGCGCGACGAACCCGGTTTCGTTGTGAGCGTACCTCACCTCTTCCAAGAGTTGCCAAATACCCGGAATCGCGCGCGCCGCCCGCCGGTGCGCTGCGTCGCGGCACAGCACGGCCATCGTCGCCAGCATCAGGAACGTGAGGCCGGCCCGCGCGCGGTGCGCATCTGGGGCGTCCTCGAAAGTGCCTTCTTCGCGCGCGGCGAGTTCGAGGTGTCGCGGGAGCGCGGCGAGCAGGTGCGGCGCGACGAGCGCGTGATCGCCGCCCCACTCCACGAACGTGCCGCACTGCACCGCGACCACCGCCGCGCGGAACGGGTCGGCCGCACCGATCAGCGGTGCGACTTCCGCGATCAGTTCGTTCAACTGCGCGCGCGATTCGAGCGTCTGGATGTAATCGCGCAGCCGCTCGAACGCGGGCGCGGAGAACGTTTCGCCCGGTTGCGCGCGCAGCTCGTGCGCGGTGCTGGGCTTCTGCGCGAGTTCGGAAAGTGCCGCAACAACGGCCGCACGGTCACTCATGTCGCCCTCGGTTTCGTGTAACGCAGCGCCCACAGGATGAGCGGAATCTGGATCGGGAGCCGCACCCAGAGTGCCCACTCCGGGATGTTCGGGAACCGCTCCGGGTTCAGCGCCATGTGCAGGTTCGCCGGGAACACCGCGACCAACAGCGCGATAAGCCCCCACGCCGCCGCGCGGCGCGTGCGCGGAACGAGGAGGCCGACCCCGCCGAGAATCTCGAACACGCCGCTGATGAGGACGAGTTCGCGGTGCCCCGGGAGGTAGTCCGGCATGGCCTTTTCGTAGAACTCGGCGCGCGTGAAGTGCGCGACCCCGGCCGCGACGAACAGCGCCGCGAGCAACCCCAGACCGATTCCGTACCGCGTCACGCGCGCCTCGTTGTGAGAATAATCGTGGGTCGGTGTTGCCGCGGGCGCGTCGGTCGCGTATCTTCCATCTAACTCGTCGCGTTCGCGCCGCGAGCCTTTGACAACTGAGCTGGTGAGTATCTTATCCAGAGTGGCTGAGGGTTCAGGCCCGACGACGCCACAGCAACCGGCCCGCACGCGAAACCGCACGGTTCCGCCGCGGGTGCAGGTGCTAACTCCTGCCCGACGCCATCGTGAGAATTTCTCACGGCCGCAAGTTGGGGAAGATAAGGTCTCGTGAGGTGGTGTGCCCGTACCCGGCGCGCCGCCCGCGTCTTCTTATCTCACCGCGCACACGCCGCCCGCGGTCGCGCTTCTGGCTAACCGCTCCCCCGCTCATTTTGCGCGATTCGCACCACGAAGGACCGGCGGACTTACGTCGCGCCGCTCGCCACAAGGGGAAGCCGTGTCGAACACTAGCGCCGTGCTGGGGCTGAAGTGCCGCGTGTGCGGCAAACTGTACGGGAAGACCGCGCAGTTCTTCTGCCCGGACGATTCCGGCCCGCTCGAAGTCGCTTACGACTACGACGCGATCAAGCCCACCGTCAGCCGCGCGAAGTTCGCCGCCCGCCCGCGGAACATGTGGCGGTACCGCGAACTGCTGCCGCTCGACGGCGAACCGACCGTCGGCCCGCAAGTCGGTGGCACCCCGCTCGTGCGCGCCGACCGCCTCGCGGACGCGCTCGGCGTGGAGCGCCTCTGGATCAAGAACGACGCGGTGAACTTCCCGACGCTCTCGTTCAAAGACCGCGTCGTGTCGGTCGCGCTCTCGAAGGCCCGCGAACTCGGCATGCGGATGGTCGGCTGCGCGAGCACCGGGAACCTCGCGAACAGCGTCGCGGCGCTCGCCGCGAGCGCCGGCCTCGAAACCGTCATCCTCGTGCCCGCGGACCTCGAGCGCACGAAGATTTTCGGCACCGCGGTGTACGGCGCGAAGGTGGTGAAGGTCGCCGGCACCTACGACCAAGTGAACCGGCTCTGCACGCAGATCGTGATGAAATACGGGTGGGGCTTCGTGAACGTGAACCTGCGCCCGTTCTACGCGGAAGGCTCGAAGACGGTCGGCTTCGAGATCGCCGAAGACCTCGGCTGGCGGTTCCCGCAGCACGTCGTTTCGCCGATGGCCGGCGGCGCGCTCATCGGCAAAATCTATAAGGCGTTCACCGAACTCAGCCGCCTCGGCATCGTCGACCAACCGGTGACGACGAAGATGTACGGCGCGCAAGCGACCGGGTGCAACCCGATTTCGGACTGCGTGAAGAGCAACCGCGAGCGGCACAAGCCGATCCGCACGCCGAACACGATCTGCAAGAGCCTCGCCATCGGCGACCCGGCCGACGGGTACTTCGCGGCGCAGCTCATCAAGAGCACCGGGGGTTGGGCCGAAGACGTGACCGACGCGGAGATCGTGGACGCGATGCAACTGCTGGCCCGCACGGAAGGCATCTTCGCCGAAACCGCGGGCGGCACCACGCTGGCGGTGGCGAAGAAGCTCATCGAACAGGGCCGCATCCCGCGGAACGAAGAGATCGTCATCTGCGTGACCGGTAACGGCCTGAAGACGCAAGACTGCGTGTTCGACGCGCTGGACGAACCGAGCACGATCAAGCCGGCGCTGGCCGAGTTCGAGGAACTGGCGGGCCTCGCCGCCGAAACCCGCGAACCGGCACTGGTGTAAAACAAGAGTTTCACCGCGGAGACCGCAGAGGACGCAGAGAAAAGAAGGAGTAACCACAGAGGCACAGAGACGCAGAGAAGACCGAAGAGAGATTGAACCCAACTCACTCTCCGCCTTTGTCTTTCTCTGCGTCCTCTGCGGTCTCCGTGGTGAAACTCTTCTCTGCCTTCAATCGGAGCAAGACATGGCGATCAAAGTCCAGATTCCCACGCCGATGCGCGAACAGGCCGGCGGGAAGGCGGAAGTCGAAGTGACCGGCGGCACCGTGAAGGCCGCGCTCGACGACCTGCTGCGTCAGTACCCCGCGCTGGGCGCGAAGCTGTTCGATAACGGCAAAGTGCGCCCGTACATCAACGTGTTCGTGAACGACGAGGACATCCGCTACCTCGACGAGATGGACACCGCGATCACCGACGGCGTGATCGTCGCGCTGATTCCCGCCGTCGCCGGGGGCTAACGGGAAGGATGAGGGAGGAAGGATGAAGGATGAACCTTCGCTTCGTTTCTTCCATTCATCCTTCATCCCTCACCCTTCATCCTTGGGATCGCAGATGCCAGAGCCGAACGACGCACCACAAGAAAAGCCGGAAGAAAGCCCAGAGGGCGCGGCGGTGTTCCCGCTGATCCCCGAAGAGTTGGGCGTTCACCCGCTGCTGCTCGCGGCGCTGCACGCCTACGTGTTCCTCGAAGGCTCCGAAGCCGCCGTGCTGAACGGGGCGGTCGCGGACGAGGCGATGAACTACCTCGTCACCTACTTGCAGCGGCTCAGCGGCAACGACCTGCGCCGCGTGCGCGAAGACATGGCGACGCTCGCCGGCTTCGCGAAATCCGAGAAGTGGCCCAAACAGCAGGTGCGGTTCCTGCAAGACTTCCTCAAAGAGAACGGAATAACGGAATGAACGCCCTTCTCGCCGCAATCCGAGAGCGGATTGCAGAAGGGCAACCGTGCGATCACCCCGAGGAGTGGCTCGCGCCGCAACCGCTCGCGACAGAACTCGAACTCGGTCGAGCAGAATCGCAACTCGGTTTCCGACTCCCTGAGTTATTGCGGCGGCTATACACCGAAATCGGAAATGGCGGGTTCGGACCGGTGTTTGGATTGCTCCCGTTGCTCCCGATTGCGGGAGCGGACTTCGACCTCGTTGGCGACTACCGCCGCCTCGCCCGCCGCTTTTCGGCGGAAGCAGAACGGTGGCCCGCTCACTTAATCCCGGCCTTCTATTGCGGTTGCACGGTGTTCGAGTTCGTTGACTGCCGCGATTCGGCTGGCGCGATGCTGTGGTGGGACGAAGGAACAGAAGACCTCAGCGCCCTCGCCGAGCGACAAAGAGAGCCAATGCCTTCTCTCGAACGACGACTTGAGATGTGGCTCGCAGGCGAATCACCGTGGTAAGTTGTGTTCCCACCGGCGGACTCACGTCGCGCCACTCGCTTTCTCTACTCCACCGGCGGACTCACGTCGCGCCGCTCGCAAAGCACCCATGACTGACACCAACCCACTCGAACGCTACTCCCGGCAGATGCGGTTCCCCGGCATCGGCAAAGCCGGGCAGGAGAAGTTGCTCGCCTCCCGCGTCACGCTCTGCGGGTGCGGCGCGCTCGGCACCGTGCTCGCGAACGTGCTCGTGCGGGCCGGCGTCGGATTCGTGCGCGTCATCGACCGCGACTTCGTGGAGCCGAGCAATCTTCAGCGCCAAGTGCTATTCGACGAAGCGGACGTGACGAACAACCTGCCGAAGGCCGAAGCCGCGGCCGTGAAACTGCGCCAGATCAACTCCGCGGTCACGGTGGAACCGATCGTCGCGGACATCAACCGCACCAACATCGAAGACTTCTGCGAAGGCGCGGACCTCATTCTCGACGGCAGCGACAACTTCGAGATCCGCTACCTGATTAACGACGTCGCCATCAAGCACGGCAAGCCGTGGGTGTACGGCGGCGCGGTCGGCAGTCAGGGCATGAGTATGACCATCATCCCGGGCGAAACGCCGTGCCTGCGGTGCGTGTTCGAGGCTGCGCCCGCGCCGGGCGAAACCGGCACCTGCGAAACCGCCGGCGTGCTCGCGCCCGCGGTCAACATCGTGGCGAGCTACCAAGCCACCGAAGCGCTGAAGTTGCTCTCCGGCAACAAGGCCGCGGCGAACAAGGAACTGCTGATCCTCGACGTGTGGGAGAACACGAACCGGCGCGTGAAGGTGGCCCCGCTCGCCGGGCGCAAGGGGCAGTGCCCGTGTTGCGCGAAGCGCAACTTCGAGTGGCTGGACGGCGCGCACGGCACGCAAACCACCTCGCTGTGCGGCCGCAACGCGGTGCAGGTGAGCCAGCGCACGAAGGGTAAACTGGACTTCGCGTACCTCGCCGGCGTGCTGAAGCAATCGGGCGAAGTGAGTTACAACAAGTTCCTGCTGAAGTTTCAGTTGGTGGAGAACGGCGACCCGTACGAGTTCACGGTGTTCGAGGACGGCCGCGCGATCATCAAGGGCACGGACCAACCGGACAAGGCCCGCACGCTGTACGCGAAGTACGTCGGCCACTGACCTCTGGTAGAGTAGGCACGCTCCGCGTGCCGTCGCTGCACAACTCAAGTGCGCTTCGCAAACGGTGAACCGCGCACCCTAGCGACGGCACGCGGAGCGTGCCTACTACCCTGAAAACCACCGCATCGACCGGAGAGCGCGATGAACCCCGACGGCGCGAAGAAGGTGCTGGCTCCGGCGCTGCCCCCGCACCCGGTGCGCCGTTTCACCGTCGAAGAGTACCACCGACTCATCCAGATGGGGCTGTTCGACTCCACCGAGCGGTACGAACTGATTCACGGTTGGATCATCCCGAAGTGGCCGCCGCACCCTACCCGCGCGAATGCGATTCGCCGACTCGATCGCTGGTTCCAACAGCGCACGAGGGGCGCGGCGTGCGTAGGTGTGCGCACACCGATCACGACCGGCGACAGCGAACCGGAACCCGACCTGAGCGTGTGCCGCGGTACGGAAGACTGGTACTTCACCGCGCACCCGCGAGCGGAAGACGCATACCTCGTCGTCGATGTTTCGGATTCCGACCTCTCGCCGAACCGCGACGCGCGCCTCGAATTGTTCGCGCGGGCGCTGGTTCCGGTGTACTGGATCGTGAACCTCGCGGAGCGCAAGATCGAAGTGTTCACTGAACCGCGCGGCGGTCGCGCCGCGCGGTACAAGGCGCGCACCGACTTCGGCCCGCGGGCGAAAGTTCCCGTATCGCTGGGCGAAAAGAAACTCGCAGCTCTGCCGGTTGCGGTGGTGATTCCGTGAGCTTCCGGCGCGACAAAACTGCCGCGCGCGAGTGGCAGGCGTGGCTGCGCGAACACGAGGCGGAACTGGTCGCCTGCGGCGTCCCGCGCGAAGTGTGGGCCGACCCGATGACGTGGTATCGGTTCGTGGATCACGGTTATCACCCGCCGGTGAGTAACGCTCGCGAAGTGCGGTTCAACGTTTCTGATCTGAGTGCGGACCAACAAGAGCGGCTCTACCGGTTCCTCGCCGGGGTGCTCCCCGTTCACGAGAAAGAACACAGTTCGGCGCTCTGGTCGTACCTCCACTTTCGGTTCGGCAAGCGCGACGAAACGGCAGACTGACAACCATGACCTACCTCGACAACGCGGCCACGAGTTTCCCGAAGCCCGAGGGCGTGTACGCCGCGATGGACCGGTTCGCGCGGCACGACCTCGCCAACCCCGGGCGCTCCGGGCACCGGATGGCGCTCGCGTCCGAACACGCGCTCGCCGACGCGCGGCACCGGCTCAACCGGTTCTTCAACGGCCGCAACCCGGACCGCTGGGCGTTCACGCTCAACGGCACCGACGCCCTCAACATGGCGTTCAAAGGCGCGCTGAACGACGGCGACCACGTTGTCACGACGAATCTCGAACACAACAGCGTGTCTCGGCCGCTCGTCGCGCTCGCGGAAGCCGGGCGCATCACCCTCACGCGGGTGAGCGCCGACAGCGGCGGTACGGTGGACCCGGACGCGATCCGCGCCGCGTTCACCCCGCGCACGAAGTTGGTGGCAGTCACGCACGCGAGCAACGTGCTCGGCACCGTGCAACCGGTCGCTGAGATCGGCCGCATCGCCCGCGAGCGCGACATTCTCTTTCTCGTGGACGCCGCACAGACCGCGGGCGCGGTGCCGCTGGACGTACAAGCGGCGAGCATCGACCTGCTCGCGCTGCCGGGGCACAAGTCGCTGCTGGGGCCGACCGGCACCGGCGCGCTGTATGTGGGCACGCGCGTGACGCTGCGCCCGTGGCGCGAGGGCGGCACCGGCGGCGACTCGCTCACGCCCACGCAGCCCACCGACTTCCCGCACCACCTCGAAGGCGGCACGCCGAACGTACTCGGTGTGGTCGGCCTCGTCGCGGGCTTGGACTTCGTCGAAGAGCGCGGCGTTGCGGCGATCCTGAAGCACGAACTCGACCTGTGCGAGCGCCTGCGAACCGGGTTGCTCGTGCTGCCGGGCTTCGAGGTGTTCGGGCACGCCGATGTCTCGCGTCGCGTCGGCACGCTGAGCTTCCGGTGCGAGGCGCTCGCGGCCCCGGAACTCGCGGGCATCTTGGATCAGTCGTTCGACGTCGCGGTGCGGCCCGGTTTGCACTGCGCTCCTTATGTTCACACTGCGCTTGGCACCGCACCGGACGGGTTGGTGCGCGTCAGCCCCGGCCCGTTCAGCACCGAGGCGCACATCGATCACCTGCTCGGCGCACTTGGCGAAATCACCGGCGGGGTGTGATACAGAGGCGTTACAACGCGCGTGCCGCGGGTGCGTCGGATGTGTGTGGGCCGCTTTGGCCCCAACACAGGAGACGCACACATGTCCCGGTTCACTTCCTTCGCGGCACTCGTTGCTCTTACCCTCGGTGCCGCCGTTCCTCTCGCCCCGCGGGCCGCCGCGGCGGAAACCTCGGCAATCACCATCGCACAAGACGGCGCGGACCTCGTCGTGAAGATGAGCGTGACCGCGAACGCCAGCCATCACGTGCTGTGGACGGGCGTGATCGATTCGGGCGACACCGCGACGCTTCAGTACTACGTGATTCAGAACCCGGACCTGTTCGTGCGCAGCCAGAAGAAGGTGGACGTGTCGTGGCGGCTGCCGAACCGCAAGGCGGGCGCGGTGAAGCTGAGCGTGCAAGAGGTGTTTCAGCCGAGCAGCGCGGACCTGAAGGCGCTCGCCCCGCAGTTGAAGGAACTGGCCGAAGTGGGGGCGCTGTTCAAGAGCCTGCGCGACTGGGAACCGCGCAAGGACCGGTAATGCAGCGGGCCGTCGCGCCTTTCGGTGCGCCGGCCCGTGTGTTTCACTTCGTCACGGCGTTAGTTGGCGCCCGGTTCTTTGCCGTTCACCCACGGGCCTTCGAGCTTCTGGTAGTCCGGGGCGACCACGGTGCTGCCCTTGTCGCCGCCCTTCCAGCCCATCACTTGGTTCGGCGTGCCGCGCTTCTTGCTGCGGGCCTCCCACTGGGTCGCCCAGCTCGCGTCCGCGTCCTTCGGGGCGCGCTTGGCCTTGTCCCACATCAGCGCCTTGCCGTAGCGGTAGCTGAGCACGCCCATGTTCACGGTGCTGAACGCGGCCGCGCCCAGTTCCGGCGTGCTGAGGGTCTCGCGCTTGCGGTCGCGCACGCACTGGAGGTAGTTCTCCCACAGCGCGTAGGTGGCGTTGCCGCTCTTGGGGTTCTTGAAGGTGTACACGGGCTTCTCGGTGCCGTCGGTGCCCTTGGGCTTGGCCGGGCCGCCGGCGATGTTCTGCCCGTACACCTCGAACCCGGTCATGTAATCGCCGCCGCCGGTGAACTTGAGCGTCGCGAGCCGGCCGCGGATCACCTCGCCCAGTTGCGTGTCGTTGCACATGGTGGCCGAGATGATGACCTGACAGCCCTCTTCGTAGTCCGCGACCACGGTCGCCACGTCCGGCACGTCGCGGCCGTCGTACTCGAGGTAGATGCCGCCGCCGCCGACCACGCGGCCCGGGAACCGCACGCCCATCGCGGCGATCAGGTGCGTCGTCTGGTGGACGAACAGGTCGGTGAACATGCCGCCGCCGAACGGCCAGTAGCACCGCCACTGCGCCCACACGGCGCGGTCGAACGGCATCTGGTCCGGGGTCGGGCCGAGCGGTTCGCCGTCGACGCCCTTCACCTTGTGCCCGAGCCACGCGTCCCAGTCGATCGTCTTGGGCGTCATGTCCTTCTTCAGCGGGTAGTACCGCCACTGCCCGCCGATGTAGTTGCGGTAGTAGCTGGTCTGCCCTTGGAACACGTGCCCGATGTTCCCGGCCGCGATGTACTCGTGCGCCGCGAGCCACGTCGGGTCGGCCATGCTCTGCACGCCCACCGTCACCACGCGGTTCAACTTCTGCGCCGCATCGACCACGGCGATGGCCTCACCGATGGTGCGCGTCATGGGCTTTTCCATGTACACGTCTTTGCCGGCCTGCATCGCGTCGATCGCCATCTTCGCGTGCCAGTGGTCCGGCGTCGCGATGGTGATAACGTCCACGTCCTTGTTGTCGAGGATGTTGCGGTAGTCCTTGCTCACTTGGCCCTTGCCGGCCCCTTCGGGGATGCCGCACCGCTTCGCGCTGGGATACAGCCCGCGGCCCTTCTTGTTGCCCAACTCGAAGTCGCCGTCCCACACGTCGTTCACGGCGACCGCGTCGACCGGCAGGCCCTTCGCCTTCATTTCGAGGATGACGTCGATGTGCTGCTGGCACCGGCCGCCGACGCCGAGGAAGCCGACGCGCAGTTTCTCGTTGGCGGCCTTCACGCGCGCGTAGCTGGCGGCGGGCAGGCTCAGGGCCGCGCCGACCGCGGTGGCAGCCGTGGCGGTGCCGGCGACGAACGCCCGGCGGTTCAAGTTGTCGGACATTAGCAGTGTCTCCGTGGGAACGCGAAAGGGAGAGGGACGGGGCGAAGGGACTCGGAGAAAGGGTGAGGGATGAAGGATGAAGGATGAAACGAAAGACACTTCGGCTTTCATACTTCATCCTTCGGCCTTCAACCTTCACCCGTTCCTATTTTTTCTTCTGTTCGAGCAGCCACTTGTAGAGTTCGTCGGTGCCGTACGCGGCGTCCCACGAGTTGTGGCCCACCTTCGGGTACTCGGTGTACTTCGGGTTGCTGCCGGCCTTCTTGATTGCGTCGATCATGTCGCGCGAGCCGTCCACCTTCACGGCGGTGTCGGCGTCGCCGTGGAACGCCCAGCACGGCAGGTCCTTGAGCTTCGCGGCCTGCTTCGGGTCGCCGCGCCCGCAGATGGGCACGATCGCGGCGAACCGCGTAGGGTCGGCGGTGGCGATGCTCCACGTGCCCATGCCGCCCATCGACAGGCCGGTGAGGTACTGGCGCTTCGCGTCCGTCTTGTACTCCTTCGTCGTCGCCTCGAACATGGCGAGCGCGCGTTTGGCGTTCGCGCCTTCGGCCTGCCAGCCGAACCCTTCGGCCCGCGGGATGACCACTATGAACGGGAAGTCGTTCTCGCGCTTCTTGATGGCCGGCCCGATGCCCACTTCGACCGGCTTCTTGCCTTCCTTGGTGGCCTTCGGGGCTTTGGTCTCGCCGGCCCCGTGTAGGAACAGGATGATCGGCACTTCTTTGGTGCCGTCGTAGTTCTTGGGCACGAACACCACGTAGGGCGATTCGGTGCCGTCGGCGTTCTTGTACACTTTGTCGACGAAACCGGTTTTGGCTTTGTCTTCGGCGCGGGCCGGGAGGTGCGCGGCGAGCGCGAGCAGCGCGGCCGCCGCGAGGCAACGAGAGAGGTTCATGTGAGAGGCTCCGGGGCGTTGCGTTAAAGACTATCAAACCGCCCCGCGGCCCGCCACAACGAAGAGTGTGAGAATCACGCCCCCAGCAGCGCCTTTACCTTCTCCAACCCGACGCGCGAGCAGTAGTCGCCGAACAACTCGGTGCCGGCGCGCTCCGCTTTGAACGCCGCGAACACCTTCGCCAACCGCGGGACGATTTGGTCGATGGGCACGCCGTCTTGCACTTCGGCGTTCAGCCGCCGGCCGTAGCTGTCGCCACCGACGTACAGCGTGTACTTCGTGCCGCCGCGCCCCACGATCCCGATTTCGCTCTGGTAGGGCCGCGCGCACCCGTTCGGGCACCCGGTCATGCGCACGCTGATCGGCTCTTCGCCCAAGCCGAGTTCGGTGAGCACTTTGCCGAGTTGCTCCACTACCGCGGGCAGCGCGCGTTCGCTTTCGGTGATCGCCAGCGGGCACGTCGGGATCGCCGGGCACGCCATGCTCCACTTGCGCGCCATCGGCAGGTTCTCCGGCCGCGGGATGCCGTACTCCGCGAGCAGCGCCTCCACGCCGGGCCGTTCGGCCGCGTTGAACCCGCACAGCAGCAGGTCTTGTTGCGCCGTGAGGCGCACCTCACACTTGTACTTCTGCACGATCGCGCGCACGCCGCTCCGCATCCGCATCGCGCCGTCGTCTTTGATTCGGCCGTTCTCCACTGAGAGGCCGAGGAACAATTGCCCGCCGCCCATGTTCTGCCAGCCGAGGTGCAGGTCGAGACCGGTGATCGGCGCGGGCCGCTCCTCGCGGTACGGCTTCTTGAAGTAGTCGCGGTAGAACACGTCGCGGAACTTCTCCAAGCCCCAATCCTTCATCACATACTTCAGGCGCGCGCGCTTGCGGTCGGCGCGGTTGCCGTGATCGCGGAACAGCTTGATGAGGCCCTCGGCCGCGGGCAGCACTTCGTCGAGCTCGATGAAGCCGAGGCACTGCGCGAGCAGCGGGTACGTGTCCGGCTTGCTGTTCGTTTGGCCCTGACCGCCGGCCGCGAACAGGTTGTAGCCGACCGGTTTGCCGCCTTCGACGATGGCGAGGTAGCCGAGGCAGTTGGCGAGAATGTCGGTGCAGTTGTCGTGCGGGAGCGCGAACGCGGCCTTGAACTTCCGCGGCAAGTACGTCTTCCCGTAGATCGGCTCGGCGACCTCCGGGGCCACGCCGTCGAACTGCACCGGCTCGCCGTTCAGCCAGATTTCGTGGTACGCCTGCTTCCCGGCCTTCGGCGCGAGGTGTTCGGCCACCGCGAAGCAGTCCGCGAGCATCTGCTTGCGCGCGTCGTCCGGCAGCGGGGCCGGGCACGAGAGCACGTTGCGGTTCACATCGCCGCAACCGCCGAGCGTGGTGACGAGGCTCGCGTTGATCGCGGCCATCGTCGCCTTCATTTTGTTCTTCAGCACCCCGTGGAACTGGAAGCTCTGGCGCGTCGTGATGCGCAGCGTGCCGTTGGCGAACTCGCCGGCGATGTTGTCCATCGCGACGTACTGCTCCGCAGTCAGCTTCCCGCCGGGGAGCTTCAGGCGAATCATGAACATGTATGCCTTGCCCGTGCCCGTCTTATTGCGGTTCTTGCGGGCGTCGCGGTCTTCTTGCTGGTAGCTGCCGTGGAACTTGATGAGGCTCTTGCCGGCGTCGGAGAGCTGATCGAGCGACGTGTCGGCGAACTCCTCCGCGAGCGCGCCGCGGAGGTAGCGGCCCTGTTCCTTGTGCTCTTCGACCGGCGACAGCTTGGTTTCGTCCGACATCGGTGATCCGTGTTCGTGGTGGGCGCGATACGTGTGTTTTACTCGTTATCGAGCAAAGCGAAACCCCACTTCACCGCGAACGCGAATGACCGAAGGGAAGATTGAGCGCGCGGCGCGTAACAAGTTGCGGTTGCATCGGGATTTTCTTTCTGCGTATCATCCGCGAACCGCGGGCCGGACCCCGCGAGCGGCACAGGGAAGGAACCCGATGGCCCTAGTCGAGCAGCCGGCCGGCACCGCGGCGCACGCGTACGAGTACGCGGGCGCGCCCTTCCCCGCGCCCGCACCAACACCCGCACCCGTCCGCCGTGCCGCCGCGCCGGTTCCTCCCGCGCCGCCGGCCGTTCAACTCTCGGTCGTCATCGTCAACTTTTGCCAGTGGAAAAACACGGCTCGGCTCGTGCGCCAACTGCGCCGCTCCGCGGCGATGCGCATGGGCGAAGCCGAAGTGCGCGTCGTGGATAACGCCTCACCGCCGCACAACCTCGCCACGCGGCTCGGGAAGATTCGCGGTGTGAGCGTGCGGCAGTTCGAGACGAACCTCGGGTTCGCCACGGCGGTAAATCGCGGGGTGCGCGCCGGTGCCGGCGATTGGGTGCTGCTGCTGAACCCGGACATCACCGTTCCCGACGGTTTCTTGGACGACGTGCTCGGTACCACGGCGCGCCCCGACCTCCCGGCCGACGCGGGCGTCATCGGGTTTCGCCTCTTGAACCGCGACGGCACGCCGCAGCCTTCTGCAGGGGCTTATCCCACGTTCTTCCGCACGCTCGCGGGGCTGTTCCTCAGTCGCGCGCGGCGCAAGTGCGACGCGCCCCCCGGCGACAAAAAGCGCGCCGTGGAATGGGCGACCGGCGGGTGCCTGCTCGTGCGCCGGTCCTGCTTCGACGCGCTCGGCGGCTTGGACGAATCGTTCTTCCTCTATTACGAGGACGTGGACTTCTGCCGCCGCGCCGCCGAAGCCGGGTGGGGCGTGTGGTTCGACCCGTCGGTGCAAGTCACGCACCACTGGCCGCTGCACACGCGCCCGGTGCCGGCTCCGTTGCGGCTCGTCACGCGGCACGCGCTCCTGAAGTACGCGCAGCGCTACTGGCGCGGCTGGCAGGCGAAGCTGCTCGGTGGTCTCGTGTGGACCGAAGCGACCGCGCGGCTCGCGTGGGCCGCGATGCGCAGGCGCGCCACCGACGCCTCGTGCTTCGCGCACCTGCGCCGGCTCGTGGGCGACGTGAGCGCGAAGCGCGACGACGTCGCGGCCGAACGCATCCGCTACGCGGCCACGTTCCTGTCCCCCATCGCGGCCGAACAGGACGGGCGCACGCAATGAGTGGGGGCGAGGGGCGAGGGGCGAGGGGCGAGGGAACGCAGAGCGGGCCGCGGCGGCCCTGCGCCCCTTCTCTTGGTACTGACTCGCCCCTTGCCCCTTGCCCCTTGCCCCTCTCAGTCGTCATCCCCTCCCACTCGCGGCCCGATCTGCTCGAACTGTGTCTTGCGAGTGTGAAGCGGTTCGCGCCGACCGGCACGGAAGTGATCGTCGTGGACGACGGTTCGCGCGGCGCGTGCGTGTCGCGGGTAGCGCGCGCGTTCGGCGCAACGGTAGTGCGCCGCGAGCGCGCCGGCGGGTTCTGCGTCGCCGCGAACGCCGGGATCGCCGCCGCGACCGCGCCAATTGTGGAACTGCTGAACGACGACGCCGAAGTGACCGCGGGTTGGGCCGAAGCTGCGCTCGCGCACTTCGCCGACGCGCGCGTCGCGGCGGTCGCGCCGCTCGTGCTCCAAAACGACCCGGTGCGCGCCGCTCGCGGGCTGCCGCCGCTCATCGACACCGCCGGCGACGAGTACGACCTCGGCGGCTTCGCCCGCAAGCGCGGTCACGGCGCGCTCGCCGAAAGCGCACCGACCGAAAGCGGCGCGGTGTTCGGCGCGTCCGGGTGCGCGGCGTTCTACCGGCGCGCCGCGGTGCTCGCCGCGGGCGGCTTCCCCGAACACTTCGGCGCGTACTTCGAAGACGTAGACCTGTCGTTCCGCCTGCGGCGCGCCGGGCACGAGATCGTGTACGACCCGGCGTCGGTAGTGTGGCACCGCGTCAGTTCGAGTTACGGCCGCACCCCTTCGCGGCGCACCCTTGAGCGCCAATCGTGCAACGAGGAGCGCGTATTCTGGCGGAACGTCCGCGGCCGCGCCTTGGCGCGCGCCTTGCCGCGGCACGCGGCGGTGCTGTGCGCGAAGGCCGTGAAGCGCCTCCAAGAAGGGACGCTGGTGCCGTGGCTGATGGGCCGCGTGCGGGCCTTGGCGAGCGGCGCGACGTCAGTCCGCCGGTAGAGCAACACATCTCCAGACGGCAACGCGCACTCGAATTGGACGACAACCGGCGGACTGACGTCGCGCCGCTCGCTGTTCGCGCCGCGCGCCTTCGCGTATCCTGTGCGCACGCCTCCCACCTCCCCGGAGCGCACCCATGCGTTCGCTGCTCGTCGCGGTCGCGGTACTCGCCGCCATTGGTTCGCCGCTGTTCGCGGCCGACCCGAAGAAGCCCAACATCGTCGTCCTGTCGTGCGAAGACATTTCGCCGAACCTCGGTTGCTACGGCGACCCGGACGCCATCACCCCGAACCTCGACAAGTTCGCCAAAGAGGGTGCCCGGTTCACGCGCGCGTTCACGCACGCCCCGGTGTGCGCGCCGAGTCGCAGCGGGATCATCACCGGGCAGTACCCGACGACGATGGGCAGCCACCACATGCGCTCGAAGCTCGTGAACGCGCCGCCCATGTTCACGGAATACCTGCGCAAGCAGGGCTACACGATCTGCTGGCCGACCGGCGCGGGCGGCAAGACGGACTTCAACTTCGACCCGCCGAAGGGCTGGAGCGACGTAACCGACGACTGGACGAAGAAGCCGGAGGTGCTGAAGGAACCGTTCTTCGCGGTGTACAACGTGACCGTGACGCACGAGAGCCAAGCCCGCGCCGCCGATGCCGCGTACAAGCGCAATATCGCGCGGCTGAAACCCAACGAAATCCGCGACCGCGCGAAGGTGAAACTGCCGCCGTACTACCCGGACACGCCCGCGGTGCGCGAGTGCGTCGGGAAGTACCACGACAACATCACCGCGATGGACTACACGATGGGCGACGTGCTGAAGCTCCTCGACGACCGCAAGCTGCGCGACAACACGCTCGTCGTCTTCTACGGCGACCACGGCTGGGGCCTCACGCGCGGCAAGCGCTGGCCCTACGACAGCGGTCTGCGGGTGCCGTTCATCGTGCGCTGGCCGGGTGTGGTGAAGCCCGGCACCGTGCGCGAAGACCTGACGTGTTTCCTCGATCTCGCGCCCACCTACATCGCGCTCGCGGGCGGTGAGGTGCCGAAGCAGATGCAGGGGCGCGTGTTCCTCGGCGAGAAAACCCAACCCGCGCCGCCGTTCGTGTTCGCGGCCCGCGACCGCATGGACGAAACCTACGACCGCGTGCGCAGCGTGCGCGGAGAGCGGTACCGCTACGTCCGCAACTACCACCCGGAGCTGCCGTACTTCCAGTACATCAATTACATGGACGAAATGCCCATCCTGAAGGACTGGCGCAAGCTCGCGTTTGACGGCAAGCTGAACGACACGCAGAAGCTCTTCTGGTCGCGCACCAAACCGAAGGAAGAACTCTACGACCTCGAAGCCGACCCGCACGAGGTAAAGAACCTGCTGAACTCCGATTCGGCGGTCGCGGAGAAGGTGCGCCGCGAAATGAGCGCGGCGCTCGACAAGTGGATAATCGACACGAAGGACTTGGGCGAAGTGCCGGAGAAAGAACTCATCAAGCGAGGGATCGTGAAAGACGTGCTGAGTACCGAGTACGACGCGCGCGTGAAACTGCACCCGAAGGGCGCGCCGGTGCCGTGAGGCGCGCCGCGCAAGTGCGCGGCGCGCCGCGGGCGCTACGGCATTTTCATGGGCGGGACCGGTTCGGTGTGCTGTGCCGGCACGACCGGGACCACGGCCGGTTCGGTCGGGATACGGCACGCGTACTTGAGCGCGAACGGGCCGCTCGCGGAGGTCGGGGCGACCGCGCGGTTCGGGTCTTTGGGCGTGAACCGCACGGTCGCTGTCAGCGGCTGCACGAGCGGGTTCGTGTCGTCAGTGAACGGCCCGAACCCGTTCAGGGCGCTGAACAGTTGCGTGTTGAGTTCTTTCATCTGGTCAGCGCTCAGCGTGTAGGCTTTGTCTTTTTCGACCACCTCGCCCGTCACTTTCACAGTCAACGGGCAGTCCTTGTACTTGAAGTCGAACGCCACATCCATGAGGGCGGGCGGAGGGACGCTCGCGGGGTCGGTCCACTTGATGGCGACGCGCCCGGCGGCGGGGGCGAGGCCGAGCAGGTACTTGCCCTCGCGGGTCTGCCCGGCCTTAGCGTAGCTCTGTGCCAGTTCGGCGACAGCTACCGAGTAGTTGGTTGCGGTGGCCGCGGTCGCCTTCGGGGCCGGGGCCACCGGCGGACACGGCTTCGCGGGACACACGGCCGGCACCAGCAGTTCGCGGCTCACGCCGTAGGGCGTCGCCACGTGAACCGTGAAGTAGTACCGCACGTTCCCCTCGGCATCTTTGGCCTCGAGCGGCGTCATGCCCGCGGGAACCTTGATCTGAATCACCTGCCGGCTGAGCAGCGTGATGTCGCGCCCCTCGACCACGGCCTTCGCGCTCTCGGCTTCCTTCTTCGGGTCCGCGCCGTCGGTTTTCTTCGCGGGCGCGGGCGGGATCGGGGCGTCCTTCACCCCGGCGTTCCCGATCAGCACCTTGGTGCGCAGCGGGCTGAAGTGGTCGCCCACGAGGAACAGCACGCTGTTACCGTCCGGGTGAATGCCGGGCGCGCCGTAGAAGCCATCTAATTCGGGCGCGAGGCTCTTGGTGCTCGTGTTGAACAGTTCGAACCCGCCGAGCGTGCCCTCGGTGGGCACCGGGAACGTGGTCGATTGCAGCGGCAGGCGCGCCTCCAGTTGCTTCGCGCGGGCCACGATGCGCTCCGCGTCACCGTCGCGGTAGCAGTGTGCGTCGCTCAGGCCCACGGTGGTGAGCGCCTTCACGGTGCGCCCCAACCGCACGCCGTCGGCGTGGTCCGGCAGTTTGTGCTTCGGGTTGTTCAGCGGGAAGAACGCCGACGCGGTGTCGATCCGCACGCTCGGCACGAACGACGGCAGCACCACCAGTGCGACGCACTCGCGCGGCCCCGGTTCGAGCCGTCGCTCGCGCAGCAACTGCGCCCGGTTCGGCCCGCCCAGCAACAGGTCGCGACCGATCAGTTCGATGTTGCTCGGCGTGTCCGGCGTCTGGTACCGCCCGCGGGTGGAACCTCCAACCGAAGGTGGTCGGGCCGTGGTTGAACCCGACCGTCGTGCGGTTCACGTCGATCGTTTCGTACTCCGCTTCGAGCCGCCGCGCGTAGCGGCTGAGCTGGTTGAAGTTCATGTACCCGTGGGCGAACGCGAGCGACAGCGACAGTTGCAACTCGCGCCGGGTGGCGAGCCGGTCGGCGAGGTTCTGTTCTTGGATCGCCGGATCGAGCGCGAACACTTGAATGGGCCAGCGGGCCTTCACGTAGTCGTTGAACGCGCGGCACTCTTCGGGGCGCGGCTTCGGCAGGAACAGCGGGAGCCAGTCGCTCGCCGGGTGCGCGCACCCGCCGCGGGCGGCCTGCGCTTTCATCTCGCCGCACAGTTTTTCGTTCAAGAGCGCCGCGTCGATCAGAATCGCCCACGCGAACGCGGCCGCGCGCGACAGTTGGGCCGGGTCGCGACGGTCGGTGTTGCCCGGTTCGGACTGAGCGAGGCCCGCGAGCAGTTGCCGGAACTGGCGGCGGCGCTTGTCCAGTTGGTCGAACGCTTGCGTGCGCACGAGGTGAACGAGGTCCGGCGTGCAGAACTCCCACACGGCGCTGTTGCGCGGCTGGGCGAGCAGGTCGAAAGCGGCATTCAGTTCCTCTTTCAGGTAGCCCTGCACTTCGGGCAGGTGCGCGTACCCGCGGGCCGCGGCCTGCTTCCCGAAGGCGTCGCGCGCGCCGAGCGCGATCTCGAAGGCGTAGGTGGTGCCGTACACGTCCACCAGTTGCGAAGTGGGCAGGGCAACGCGACTGTTGGTACCGGGCGCGAACTGCGGCACCAGCACCGTGAACCCGTTGGCGAGCGACTCGCGCGCGGTGCGGCCCGCGCCCTGCGCCACCGGGGCCACCTTCTTGGACTTGTCCAGTTTCGCGTCGGGTTCCGGTGGGGCCGGGAAGTTCAGACCGTCGCGGGTCGCGTTCAGCGGCCGACCGGTCGGCGGACTACCGTTCGGATCGAGTAACCTGTTCAACGTGTCCTTGTCCGTCGCATCGACCGCGTCGAACAGCGCTTTTTGCTCAGCGGCCGCAAGCCCCTTGAACGTGGCGCGGGCCTCCGCCACTTGATTCGCCACGAGGTAATCGCTGATGAGCGTGACGGCTTCGAGGTACCGCTGGTTCTCGCGGGTCAAAAACACTTTGAGGAACTCGAACGCCTGCGGGTCGCGGGACGGGTCCAGCGCCTGCGTGATCGGGAACCCGAGTTGGTGAACGAGGTCGTTAATTACCAAGTTGCGGAACGTTTTGGGCAGCAGATCGTCGCCGAGCACCGGGGTGAGGCTCATGGTGATCTCGGCCCCGTGGCCCACGTCGGTGCGCTTGCCCGGGAGCACCGACACCGGCATGCGCATGAGTACCAGTTGGAAGCCCGGCGCGTCCGCGGTGTCGTCGCCCTCGTTCGTGCGGCGGATCTGCGCGAGCAGGTCCAAGTACCGCTTCTTCTGCTCAAGGTACCGCTCCGGTTCCAGCGCCAGTGTGAGTTTGGTCGCGTCCTGCCCCTTGAACTGGTTCTTGAACGCCAACCCCTCGGTGCCGATGAAGAAGTTGATGCTATCGGCCTTCGGTGTACTCCCCTTGGCGTCGCCGCCCGCGACCGGACCGATCGAGTCGGGCGTCTTCGGCAGCGTCGCGGGTGGGGCGCTCGGCGGGATCAGGATCGTTTGGTCCTTGTCGATGACGAGGATGTTATCCTTGTTAGTGGGGTCTTTGAGGTTGCCCTGCGCGTCGCGCTGCAAGTACCGCCCGGCCGGCAGGATCTGCTGGCGATACGGGCGCACCGGCGTTTCCAGCGCCGCGCTGATGGCCGTCGCGTTCAGCAGAAATGCCTGATCCGACCGCGCGATGGACCCTTGCAGCGAATCCTTGAAGTTGCCTAATTCCTCCTTCATCTGCGCCTCGAACTCTTCGCGATACTGCTGCAACCGCGCTTGGCCCCAAACGCTCGGGGCCGCCGCGGTCACGCTCCCGCCCCACTCGATGTGGTGCTCCATATGATCGAGGTCGCTGGCCGCCGCGTGCATCGTCGGCTTGTGCAGCACCTTCGGTTCGAGCACCTTCTGGCAGTCGTCGCAGTCGCGCTTGCCGAACGACTGGCACGCGACCATCAGGAACGGGAGCAGCAGCGCCGCGGCGCGCCGCGGCAACCGGGACGAACGCGCTGGCATGGGCGGTTCCTTCCGCGTACGGTGGATAAGATCGGCGCGACCGCGCCGGTGCGAGTTTGCATCGACCCTTCCGGTTCTGCCGCTTGAAATGATTTCGCGGTGGCGCGAATTTGCCGGATCAATCGGTTTCACTCACGTTTTCGCCCCTTCACGCGCCGCCCGTTCGCTTGCTACAATGCGGAACCCCACTACCCGCGCGCGCACCGTCGAGCCGACGCCCGGTTCCGGTGCTCTGGAGTGATACCGCGATGCCCTCGCCTTTCCCCGGCATGGATCCGTACCTCGAACAGCCCAAACTGTGGCCCGCCGTTCAGCACCAACTGCTCGCTTGCCTCTACCAGATTCTGCTCCCCGGGCTCGTGGACCGGTACCGCGCGCGCGTCGGCACCCGCACCTACGTCTCCGAGATGCCGCTGTTCACCTCCGTGTTGCGCGAGACCTACACCGAAGAGTTCATCGAAGTGCGGGGGCGCGGCGACGGCAAACTGGTCACGCTCATCGAAGTGGTTTCGCCCGCGAACAAGGTGACGCCCGCCGGCCGCAAGGCGTATTTGGACGCGCGCGCGTCCGCTCTCGCGCAGAAAGCCGGCACGGTGGAGATCGACCTCGTGATGCAGGGCAAGCCCTTGCTCTCGTACTCGCGCGACGGTCTGCCCGCGTTCGACCACGCCGTCACCGTGACCCGCGGCACCGCCCCGGACCGCTACGAGATTTACACCGCCACCCTGCAAAAGCGGCTGCCCAAGTTCAAACTGCCGCTGGCCCCCGACGACCGCGACGCGCTCATCGACCTGCAAGCCGCGTTCGCCCGCGCCTACGACCTCGGCAACTTCGCCGCACAGGTGGATTACAAAGCCGCCCCGCACGCCGACGTGCCCCTGAGCGAAGACCACAAGCGCTGGAGCGACGAACTGCTGAAACTCGCCAAACTGCGCTGAGCGACAGAGGACAGGGGACAGCAGACAGGAGACAGGAAGCATAAGGCAAAGGCGCGTGCAGCAGAGGTTCCGAAGGACCTCCGCTGCACGCGCCTTTGTTTTCCCGTCTCCTGTCGCCTGATCTCTGTCCGCTGACTACTTCTTCTTCGGCTCCTCTTTCTTCACTTCGGCGTCCGGTGGGAGAGCGGCTTTCAGCAGCGTGCCGTTCGTGCCGTTGTACACGCGCAACACGCCGTCTTCGCAGCCGGTGGCGACCACCGCGCCGTCGCCGCTGGCGCTCACCGCGTACACGAAGTCCGGTGCGCCCGTGAACTGGCGCACGTTGCCGCCGTTGTCGGCGTTCCACATGCGCACGCTCGTGTCGCCGCTCCCGGTCACGAACTGCGCCGTCTTGCCCACGAACACCAGCGCCGTCACCTGCTTCTGGTGGCCCTGCATGTCGCGAATCTTCTCGCCCTTCTCGTAGTCCCACACTTTCACGATGTTGTCCGCGCCGCAACTCGCGAGTTTCTTACCGTCCGGCGTCCAACCCACGCCCATCACGTGGTGCGTGTGACCCTCGAACGTCTTCGCCAGCTTGGGCGCTTCGCCGGCCTTCACCGGTAGTTCCCACACCTTCACGAACTTGTCCGCGCCGCAGGTGGCGAGCAGTTTGCCGTCGGCGGAGAACGCGACCCCGAAAACGGTGTCCGAGTGGCCGGCTTTCACCTCGGAAGCGAGCTTCGCGGTGTCGGCGTCGAACACCTTGATTTCGCCGTCTTCGGTGGGCGCGCCCCCGCCGGTGGCGAACTTCTTGCCGTCGGCACTGAACCCGATCGCGCACACGCGGTCCGCGAACCCGCTCACGCGGGCCTTCGGTTCGGCCTTCGCCACGTCCCACACGGTCAGCTCTTGGAAGCTGCCCGTGACGAGCGTTTTGCCGTCCGGGGCGAACGCCATCGCTTCCACGAGCGAGATGTGGGCCGCCTTCGCGGTCTTACCGTCCGGCGTCTTCAGGTTCGGATCGAACAGCGACTTCGCGTACACCCATTCCGTGGTGTCCTTGCCGCCCTTCTTCTCGGCCGGCGTGGTCTTCAGTTCGAACAGGTGAACTTGGTTCCCGCGGCTGCTCGCGACGGTCTTCCCGTCGGCCGCGACCGCGACCGCGCGCACCGGCTTCACCAGCGCCGGCGGCAGGTTCACGACGATCTTCGCCTTCTCGATAATCGACGTCGGCGCTTTCGCGCCTTGGTCGATCCACAGCTTGATGAGCGACACCTCGCGCGAGTCCAGCGGCTCTTCGTTCTTGGGCGGCATGATGGGTTTCACCAGCCGGGCGCAGCTCTGGTACAGGAAGCTCTCCGCGGCCTTGCCCGGCACGATCACCTTGTCCTTGCGCTTCGCGCCGCCCTTCATGAGCTTCTCGTAGGTGCCCATGTCGAACTTGCCCTCGGTGACACTGCCCGAGTGGCACACGGTACACTTCGCGGCGAAGATGGGCGCGATGTGCTTGTTGAACTCGACCGGCTCGGTGAGCTTGAGATCGATCACCGGGATCGGCGGCAGTTCCTTCTTCGGCTCGTCTTTCTTGTCTTGTGCGAGCGCGACCGTGCCGAGCAGGAGCGCGCCGAGAGTGTAGCGGAGCATGTGTGGTGGTTATTGGTTGTTGGTTACTGGTTGTTTGGTGTTTGGTGTTGCTCTCTTCGGTTGTTCAGCGCCCCTCACCCGGCCTCGAAGACTCGGCCACCCTCTCCCGCGCTGGCGCGGGGAGAGGGCAAAACCAAGACGGCTCTGTTTTCTCTTGCCCTCTCCCCTTGCGGGAGAGGGTGCCCGCGCTTCGCGGGCGGGTGAGGGGTGAGCCACGCTCGCGTTTCAGCTTCGCGTGAATCGTGCTTGCTGTGCGTTCCTACTTCGCCAAGTTGAAGTTCACCTTGTTCTCGTACACCACCGGGTACTTGCCGGCGTAGGTCGCGGTGATCGTGACGACGCCCGCCAGCGCGCCGGGCTTCGCGTCGGCGGCGGTCTTCAGAACGATCTTCGTTTCGTCCTTGCCCGCGGCGATGGTCGCGTCGGTCGCGGTCACGCCGACCGCGCCCTTGTCGGGCACGAACGTCACTTTGTACTCGCCCGCGAAGTCGTACATGCGGTCCACCTTGATCGGCAGTTCGACCGTGGAGCCGAGTTTCAGCGTGTTGTTCGGCAGCGGGCCGGTGGTGAACTTGCCCAGCGCCGTCGGCACGATCAGCACCGGAACCGGTGGCGCGAACGTCTCCGCGGGCACGTTCGCGCCCTTCTTCGCCATCGGGTCTTTGCTGAACGGCACCTGCGACGTGCCGCGAATCACCAGCGAGTACGTGCCGGGCACCGCGTTCGCCTTCGCGTCGAGGTTCATGACCGCCTCGGCCTTGTCCTTCGTGGGCTGGCCCGCGAACGCCGCGGTGAGCGGCTGGGTCTGTTGGTTCACCGCCATCGGCTCGGCGACGAGCGTCACGTTCTGTTTGTCCGCAATCGCCCAGTCCACCTTCACCGGCACGCTGGCCTTTTCGCCCTGCTTCAGCACGATCAGCGGGCCGGTCGCCTTTTCGTCTTTCCCGGCGGCGGTCTTCACGGTCGCGTTCGCCACGTCGGCGGACAGCGCGAACGGGGCCTTCTCCGCGCGCACCGCGAGCACGAGCTGCTGGTCCAACCGCGACACCACCGGCACGTTCTGGTCCGGTTGGGTGGTGCCCCACGTGACCGACGCCGGGCGCGCCCCGCGGGCGAGCTTCTTGCCCGCGGCGTCGGTGCCGGTGAGGTTCACCTTCAGCGCCGCGGTCGCGGGGGCCGCGGTCGGCGCGACCTTCAGCAGCAGCACGCCCCACCGCGCGCCCGGGCCGATGGTGAGCGGCAGTGCCGTCACGCCCGCCGGCAGCCCCTCGCAGGTCACGTCGATGGTGCCGCTGTAGCCGTCGGTGCGGTGCGCGAACACCCAGTACGCTTGCGTGCCGCCCTGCCACACCGCGGAGCCGGTTTGGAAGAACCGGCTGTACGGCATCACCACCGCGCGGAAGTCCGGTGCGGCCGGGGCGACGCGCAGTCGGTACGCGGCCTTCGGGCCGTTCAGGTACCCGGACTCGCGGCACCCGATGGTGACGTAATACTTGCCGTCTTCGGGCACCGTGAACGTGTACGGCGCGGGGTCGGCGGTGCGCGTGAAGAAGCCCGACGGGTGCAGCGAGTCGTTGTCGTCGTCCTGTTCGCCGCTCAGGTCGCGCTTGGCGTCTTTGCCGTCGCGGATCGAGAAGAAGAAGTCGCCGCTGCTGCCGATGCGCTCGGCCGCGAGGTCGAACACCAACTTCTCGCCCTTCTTGCCGTTGAACGCGATCCAGTCGCGCTGCCCGCGGTTCGCGAGGAACCCGGCCACTTCGCCCGGCGTGTTCACCACCGTGGCGGCTTCCGGCGTCGCGGCCGATTTCGCGCTCACCGTCAGCTTTTCGCGCGCGAAGTACACCACCACCGGGTTCGACGCGCCGCCCGGCCCCTTCAGCGTGTAGCCGAAGCCGTCTTGCAGCGCCGAAACCGGATCGACGCGGGCGGCGCTGTCGAGTTTCCCGGCGTTCGCGGGCGCGGTGATGGTCACGGTCGCCTTTTCCAGCGGGCGGCCGTCCGCGGCGTACCCGTCGGCCGGCGCGCCGCCGGGCAGGTTCCGCCCGTACACGGTCACTTGCGTGGCCTTGCCCGGTTCCACGACCGGCGGGAACACGGCGTCGATCCACGGCGCGGTGCTCACGCTGAGCCGGTAGAAGTAGTCCGGCCCGCCCGCGGTGTAAGTGAACTGACACACGCGCACGTGGAACTCGCCGTCGTTCGGCAGCACCACGTCCGCGAGGGCGTCGTTGTCGCGGTAGTTGCGGTTCGTGGTGAGTTTGCGCGTGCCGTCGTAGATTTCGATGAGCGGCGACGCTTTGCTGTCGATGCCGGACGCGAGGCACGACACGATCACCCGCTGCCCCTTCTTCCCGGTGAACGCGAAGTAGTCCACGTCGGTCGCGTTCGAGATCACGCCGCTGATTGTGGTGCCGAGGTCGATCTTCTGCGCTTCGGGCACGTCGTTGTTCGGTTCCTTCTCGCTCACTTCGAGTTGGTCGCTGACCGCGAAGGTGCGCGGGTTGCTGACGCCCCACTTCCCGACGAACCGCAGGTCGTAGTGGCCGGGCGGCACGTCGCCGGTCGCGGTGACTTTGAACTTGTGCGGCCCGCCGGGCGGCGCTTTGGGCGGCGGCACGGTCTTCTTCGGGTCTTTGGGGTCGGGCGTCGGCGCGGCCGGCGGCGGTACGAACTCGCCCTTCAACCCCGGGTGCGCGAACAAGAGGCCGGTGGGGTCTTCGACGTCGAACCCGGTGAGCACGATTTCGACCGACGAACCGGCCTTCAGGCCGAGCGGGGCGACGTACTGCACGCGCGGCGACGGCAGGCCCGGCGGCGGCTGCGCGGCGGCGTAGCCGCACACGACCAGAATGAGCAGGCCGAGCACGATCCGGCGCATGGGAGGGTTCTCCGGGAAGCGGCACCAACGGACGCGGTGCGCAAACAGGCGGGTGGATGAAATGGTAAACCGCCGGCGCACGCCGGTCAAGCACCGACCCCGCCGCGCGGCGAAATGGACGAATCCGGTTCCCCGCGCCGGGCCGCGGGATACGTTGAACCGCGTATCCCGCGTTCTCTCACCGAGGTTCGTCATGATGCGTTTCGCTCTGCTCGCGGTGCCGCTGTTCGCGGTCGCCCTGTCCGCGTCGGCCGACGACAAGAAGGACGTGCCGAAAGATGCGGTCCCGTTCCAAGGGATGTGGCAGGCCGTCGCCGGCAAGAAGGGCGGCGAAGACGCGCCCAAGGCCGATCTGGAAAAGCTGAAGATGAAGTTCGAAGGCGACAAGCTCACGATCATCGAGGGCGCGCGCGAAAACACCGGCAGCTACAAGGTGAACGCGAAGGCCGACCCGAAGGAGATCGACCTGACCAGCCCGAAAGGCGACGCCATCAAGGGCATCTACAAGTTCGACAAGGACGGGAAGTTGACCATCGGCTTCGTCCGCGGCAAAGACAAACCGCGGCCCACCGGTTTCGACGACAAAGAGGGCGTGTTCCTGACGCTGGAAAAAGAGAAGGCCGAGAAGAAGTGACCGCCGAAGGCGAGCGGCACGCGTGAGCGTGCCGGTTGTTAGAAGCGCGAAGAACCGGCACGCTCACGCGTGCCGCTCGCCTTGGCGCACCTCACGGTTTCGCCGGCCCGCGAATGTCGATGCCGCGCAGCGCGGTGTCCTTGTCCGCAAATTGCGTGTAACTCGCGACCAACTCCCACTTCGGGCTGAGCCGGTAGAAGTGAAAGTCCGTCGCGTTCCCGGGGTGAACGCTCGGCCCGATCACCTTCTTCGCGTCGATCTTCAGCAGTTCGAAGTACCCTTCGATGGTGGTCGGGCGCTTCTTCTTCCCGGTGCCGAATTCTTTGCCGAGCGCCGCGAGCGCTTCCGCGAACTGCGCGGCCTCGGCGTCGGTGTAGCCCGTCGGTTTGTCGTCGGCCGCGGCGCACAGCGCAGCGCTCAGCAGAAACGCGGTCATTTGGCAGCCCTCAGTGTGACGCACCAACTGTACCGCGAACCGCGTCACGCGGGTGTAACGGCGCTCCCGCGCTTACTCCGCGGCCATTTCTTCGGTGAGCAGCGCGTCGGTGTAGACGTTCTGCACGTCGTCGTGGTCGTCGAGGGCGTCCATGAACCGGATCACCTTCTTGCCCGTTTCGACGTCGATTTCCTTTTGCGCCTTCGGCAGGTACTTCACTTCGGCCTCGGCGGTCTCCACGTTGGCTTTCTTGAGCGCCTCGGTCACGGCGGTGAAGTTCGACGGGTCGCACACGATCTCGAACACGTCGCCCTCGCGCTTCAGGTCGTCCGCGCCGGCGTCGAGCGCGATGCCCATGAGCGCGTCTTCGTCGCCGAACTTCGCGGTCTCGATGACGAACAGCCCCTTGCGCTCGAACATGTACGCGACGCTGCCCGGTACGCCGACGGTGGCGTTCGCGCGCTCGAAAATCTTCTTGACTTCGCCGTTGGTGCGGTTGCGGTTGTCGGTGAGCACTTCGACGAGCACCGCGACGCCGCCGGCCGCGTAGCCCTCGTACATGATCTCGTCGAAGGTGACGCCTTCGAGTTCGCCGGTGCCGCGCTTGATGGCCCGTTCGATGTTGTCTTTGGGCATGGAAACGGAGCGCGCCTTGTCGATGGCGTAGCGGAGCGGCAGGTTCATGGTGGGGTCGCCGCCGCCGTTCTTGGCGGCGATGATGATGTAGCGGCTGAGCTTGCTGAACAGCTTGCCCCGCTTGGCGTCCACAACGGCCTTGTGCCGCATGATGTTCTTGGCGTGACTGTGCCCGGCCATGGTCGCACTCCGAACTGAACGGTTTGATGTGTGAAGTATATCGCCCGCGGCCCGAACGGGGGCGCGCCTTGCAATGATGCCGTCACACCGCGGAGCGCCCCATGCGCATCGTCTTCGTTTCGGACACGCACGGGCGGCACCAGCACACGAGCGTGCCCGATGGCGACATCCTCGTTCACGCCGGCGACCTCACACTCGACGGTTCGCTCGAAGGCGTCGAAGCGTTCGACCGCTGGCTCGGCACGCTGCCGCACAAGCACAAGGTCGTCATCGCCGGCAATCACGACGAGTGCTTTCAGCACCTGCCCGACCGCGCGCGGGCACGCATTACGAACGCGATTTACCTCGAAGACTCCGCGTGCGAGGTCGCGGGGTTGAAGTTCTACGGGTCGCCGTGGACGCCGCTGTTCTTCGATTGGTCGTTCATGCTGTCAGAGGTCGAACTCGCGGAGAAGTGGACCGCGATTCCCGCCGGTCTCGACGTTCTGGTGACGCACGGCCCGCCGCACGGCATCCTCGATTGGACCAACCGTGGCGAGCACGCCGGCAGCCTCTCGTTGCTCCACCGCGTTCACGAAGCGAAGCCGCGGTTCCACGTCTTCGGGCACATCCACGAGGCCGCGGGCCGATTCGACACACCGGAGACGATCTTCGTGAACGCCGCAACCCAGATGGGCCGCGGCGCGGGTGTCGCGTTCGACTTGGCGTGAGTGCTCACACCCACTTCCAGTTGTGGCGCGTGAAGCCCTTCAGGTCGTCGTCTTCGATCAGCTCGAACGTGCCCTCGCCGTTGTGCCACTCCAGCACGCCGACGCTGCCGCTTTCGGGGCGACCGTCGCGCGTGCGCAGCTCGAAGCCCGCGAGGTGGTACACCTCGGTGCGGCCGAAGTCGGCTTCGCTGCGGCCGCCATCGCCGCTGTAGTGCCCGAAGAACGCGAACCGCGGTTGCGCCGATTCGATCAGCGCCGCGAGCAGTTCGCTGCCGTAGCCGACGCGCTTCGCGTCCTTCGGCGCGTCGTGTGAGAGCAGCACGTCGAACGCTTCGAGCGAGAGCCGATCAACGGCCGTCTCCGCGATGTAGCCGCGCGGCGGGAGGTTCTTGCGCCCATTCGCGCCGTGCCCGTCTACGCCCCAAATCGCACCGGCTTTCAAGCCCGGCACTTCTTCAGTTTGGTGCGCGGACCCTGCGAGGCAGTCTCCGCTGTGAATCGGGAAGTCGCGCACCGCGCCGTCTTTGATGCCGCGCACGCGACAGTACGCATCGACCACGAAATCCGGTTGGTCGCCGCTCGCGCGGGCCAAGCGCTCGAGTTCGTCGAAGTCTTCGTGATTGCCGGCGGTGAACCACAGGTCGAACGTGCAGTGCGGGTCTTCGTCGAAGGTGCGGTCGGCGAGTTCGGTGCGTTCGACCACGTCGAGCGTCCCGAGTTCGAGCGGGTCGTCTTTCGCGTGGCGGAGCGTGGCTTTGTCGATGCGCGAAACGTCTGGGAAGTAGCCGAGGTCGCCGACTTGCAGCAGCGCGCACGGCGCGCGTTCGGTGAGCCGCGCCCAATACGACGCGAACCGGAACGCGGGCAGTATCCGGCCGTGAAGGTCGCCGAACACGAGGAACGTCTGTGGCGCGGGGTCGCTCATGCCACACACGACACGCGCCCCGCGCCGCGGGTTCACCGCGTTAGGCGACCGCGACGGTGCGCTCCGGTTGGTGGAACGCCAGATCGATGTCCGCGAGCGGCACGCCGGCGCGTGCCAGTTCGTCGGCGAAACTGAGATCGGTGTTGTCCTCTTCGATGCGCACGCGCCCGTCTCGCACGCGCGCCGAGACGACCACGTTGTGAACCCGCTTGCCCGCGTGCCAGCCGACGCGCACGAGCAGGAGCCAACCGGTTTGCGCGTCTTCGATCACGCACGTTTCGACACCGGGCTTCGGAATGCGCTTCAGGTGTCCGGCGATCCGTTCCAGAACCCCGCGAGCCGTGCTCAAGTGATCCACGACGACACCTCCTCCGTTTCCAGATCGACGACGATGAGTTTCAGTTCGAGGTCTTCGCTCACCGCTTCGCCCGCGGGCGTTTGGAAAACCTGTTCGTAAGTGGTCGATGAGACCGCCAAGTACAGCACGCGCTCCGGTTCGACGCGCCCCAGCACAGCGCGATACACGACGAACTGCCCAACCGCTTGTTGAAGGTCCGCTACTTTCGATCTGCCCGAAAAGCTCTTGATCTCGACCGCGATTCGCTCGTCGCCCCGGCGCGCCGCTAGCGCGCGTTCGCCTGCAAGGTCGATGAACAAGTACAGGTCGCCGAACTCGACTGTGAGCGGATCGTCGGTAATCGACCATCCATCTTTTGCAAGGGCTCGAACGACGGCGTCGTGAATGGCATCGTTCGCGGGCATGTGGCCTCCACTTCCATCGTATCGGCTGCGGGTTCACCGCGGGCGCTTCGGGGCGGTGAACACCGCCAGTAGGTCCGGTTCGATCGCGCCAGCGGTCGGCTTTTCCTCAGCCGCGGGCTTCGGCGCGCGCGGCGGCGGGGCTTCCGAGATCAGCCAGTCCGTGAACTCTTCGCACGAGAGGAACGCGGAGCCGGCGCGGCGCGCGGCCTCGCGCACCCGCGAATCGTTCGACACCACCGACACGCGCTCTGGGCGCGGTTCCTTCGCCAGTAACTCCTCAATGCGGTCGTCGGCCGTTTGCTGGTACGCGAACAGCACGCGCACCCCGTTCACCACGTCTTCCGAACTGCGGGCCGGTGCGTTCTGCGCGTCGAACACCACGCGCAGTTCGGCGCGCGAAGCCGCCGGCGCGAGCCAATCGAGGAACTTCGCGCGCGCCCGCTCCCAGCGCGCCGCGGGCGTCGCTTTCGACACCAACCCGGCCGCGAACATCAGGTTGTACCCGTCGATGAGATAGGTCACGGCGGCACCGGGGGTATGGCGCGCCGTCCGTGGCGGGTGTGTTCCGAAAGTGATTACGCTCGAGCGCCGACGAAATTCTACCCGAAACGGCCGCGGGCCGCGCGTGGGGAACGCGCGGCCCGCGGGAATCTATACGGTAACGGCCGGAGGATCGGCCGGTTCAAGCGCCGTCGGCGGGAGTCGAAGCGTCGTCGGGCGGTGTCGGGTCCGGGATCGCGTAGCGGCCGTCGAGCCAGCGCCCGAGGTCGATTTTGCGACACCGGGCCGAGCAGAACGGGTAGTCCGGGTACTCGGTCCAGTTCCCCGGCATTGCCGCGTCACAGATCGGACACCGCACACTACTCATCGGTTCGCCCCAACCCGAACTTCGGAAATTCTCGCACCAACCGCGCCCACCCGAACCGGCTCACTTGCCTTTCTTCTTGCCGCCCCCGCTCGGTTTCGGGGCCGGTTTGCTCTCCGCGGCGGGCTTGGCCTCGGCCGCGGGGGCCGCGGGCGCGTCCGCTTTCGCTTCGCTCTTGGTCTCGCTCTTCGCGGCTTCGCCCTCCGGCTTCGGCGCGTTCTCGCCCGTGCGCCGGTAGTCGGTTTCGTAAAACCCGCTGCCCTTGAAAATGATCGCGCCGCCCCCACCGAACAGCCGTTCGAGCTTGTTCTTCTTGCACTTCGGGCACTTCGTCAGCGGCGGCTCGCTGAACGATTGCAACTCGTCGAACGTGTGCCCGCAGGCGGAGCACTGGTAGTCGTAGGTGGGCATCTTGGTGTTTGGTGTTTCGTGTTTGGTGTTTCGTGTTTGGTGTTTCGTGTTTGGTGTTTCGTGTTTGGTGTTTCGTGTTTGGTGTTTCGTGTCAGCGCTGCGCGTGGTGTGGCGTTGGCGGAAGTTGAAACCAAACACCAAACACCAAACACCAAACACCAAACGCCAAACATTAACTGGCGACGATCACCGTAGCGGGGCGGATGACGCGGTCGTGCAGCACGAAGCCGTGTTGGAGCACCTGCACGACGCTGCCGGGCGGGAACGCGGTGCCGGGTTGCTCCATCACCGCCTGATGGCGGTTCGGGTCGAACGGCGCGCCCGGCTCGCACTCGATGCGGGTCGCGCCGTGTCGCTTCAGCGCGTCGAGCACCTGCGCGGCGGTCGCGGCCACACCGGTGGCGAGCGGCCCGGTGTCGTCGGCCTGTTTCGCCGCCGCGAGCGCGCGTTCGAGCGTGTCGAGGGCCGGCAGCAGGTCCTTCAGGACGGCTTCGGCCGCGTACTTGCGATCGGTCTCCGCGTCGCGCAGCAGGCGCTTGCGGGCGTTGTCGAAGTCCGCGAGTCGCAGCTTGTAGTTGTTCAGTTCGGCCTCGGCCGCTTCGAGCTTGGAGCGCAGCGCCGCCGCCTCCGAAGCCGGGTCCGCGAGCGTCGGCGTTTCTTGCGTGTCGTCGGTCATTGTGAGTAGTGGTCAGTAGTCAGTGGTCAGTGGTCAGTCGGCAGGGGAACCGGGTTTTCGGCCTGTTGCTTTCTGTCCACTCTCAACTCTCAACTGTCTTTCTGGTCGCCGTCGCCGGTTACCAAATCCTTCAACTTGCTGAACAGTCCCTTTCGCGGTGCGGGAACCGCGGTGCCCTCGAGTTCCGCCAACTTGCGGAACAGTTGCTCCTGATCCGCGCTCAAGTTCGTCGGCGTTTCGACCACCAGTTGAACCAGCAGGTCGCCCTTGCGCTTCGGGTCGTCGAGGTTCGGCATCCCGTGACCGGGCACGCGCACCACCGCGGTGTGCGACTGCGCGCCCTTCGGCACTTCCACCGTCACCGGTTCGCCCGTGAGCGCGGCCAGTTCCACGGGGCCACCGAGCGCCGCGCGCGCGAACGAGATCGGGCACTGACAGATCAGGTTGTGCCCGTCGCGCTCGAACGTCTTGTGCTCGCGCACGCGGATGACCAACTCGAGGTCGCCGCGGGGCGCGCCCGGGTCGCCGGCGTGCCCGGCCGCGGGGTAGGTAAACCGCATGCCCGTATCGACGCCCGCGGGGATGTTCACCGTGACCTGCTCGCGGGCTTCGACGCGGCCCGCGCCGCGGCAACTCGGGCACGGGTCGGTAATGACGACGCCGCGCCCGCTGCACCCGCGGCACCGCACGCGCTCCGCGAACCCGAACCCGGTGTTCACCACCTCGAACTTTTGCCCGCGACACCGCCGACACTGCGCCGGCTGCGTGCCCGCCTTCGCGCCGCTCCCGCCGCACTCGCGGCACACCTGCTCCGACGGCACGGTGAACGTCTTACTCGCGCCCGTCGCGGCTTCGAGCAGTTCGAGATCGAGCACGGCCTGAATGCTCTCGCCGCGGCGCGGGCCACGAGTTCCGCCGCCGGCGCGACCGCCGAACATGCCTTGGAGCAGATCGCCGAGGCCACCGAAGATGTCGCCGAGATCGACGCCCCCGCCGCCGGAGGCCGCGCCGCCCTGCACGCCCGCGTGCCCGTGGCGGTCGTAGCGCGCGCGCTTGGCTTCGTCGTTCAGCACCGTGTAGGCTTCGTCCACCTCGGCGTACTTCGCCTTCGCCTCGTCGTCTCCGACGTTGCGGTCCGGGTGGTACTGCTTCGCGAGCGCGCGGTACGCCTTCGTGATTTCGACTTCCGTCGCGGTGCGGCTGACGCCGAGCACTTCGTAATAGCAGCGCTTCTCAGCCATGTGTTTCGGGCGAATTCAAAGTGAAAAATGAAAAGTGCAAAATGGGGAGCGTGCTCCCGCTTTCGCGGTCCGGTCTCCACATTTTACACTTTTCATTTTGAACTGAGCACTGAGTTTACGCCACCGCGCCGGTTACCACCTTCGCCTTCTTGCCCTCTTCCGGCTCTTCGAGGCGCGTGACCATCACTTCGGTCGTCAGCATCAGCCCGGCGATGCTCGCGGCGTTCGTGAGCGCCGAGCGCGTCACCTTCAGCGGGTCGATGATGCCCTCTTTGAGCATGTCGACGTACTTGCCGGTGTTCGCGTTGTAGCCGACGTTGGGGTTCTTCGCGCCTTGCGTAATCACCTCGTCGGCCACCACCGCGCCGTCCGCGCCGCCGTTTTCGGCGATGGTGCGCACCGGCTTCGAGAGCGCGCGGGCCACGATCTCGGCCCCGATGCGCTCGTCGCCCTTCAGCTTCTCCGAAGCGGCTTCCACGATCGGGATGCAGCGGAGCAGCGCGGTGCCGCCGCCGGGCAGAATACCTTCGGCCACCGCGGCGCGGGTCGCGTGCAGCGCGTCCTCGATGCGAGCCTTCGTCTGCTTCATCTCGGCTTCGGTCGAAGCGCCCACCTTGATGATCGCCACGCCGCCGACGAGCTTCGCGAGCCGCTCCGAGAACTTCTCCTTGTCGTACTCGCTCTCGGTCTGGTCCATCTGCGTGCGGATGGTCTGCACGCGGGCGGCAATCGCCGCGGTGCGGGCCTTGTCCGGGTTCACGATGATGGTGGTGTTCTCCTTGTCCACGCTCACCTTGTGGGCGTGGCCGAGCAGCTTGAACACCTTCGGCTCCGGCCGCGCGCCGCGCTGCGCTTCTTGCGGCGACACGTCTTCGAGGCTGTCGAGCGCGATGCCGCGGTCTTCACTCACGAAGGTGCCGCCGGTGAGCACCGCGATGTCTTCCATCATGGCCTTGCGCCGGTCGCCGAAGCCCGGCGACTTCACCGCGCACACTTCCAGCAGCCCGCGGAGCCGGTTCACCACCAGCACCGCCAGCGCTTCGCTCTCCACGTCGTCGGCGATGATGAGCAGCGGCTTGCGGGCTTGGGCCACGCGGTCGAGCAGCGGGAGCATTTCGCGCACGTTCGAGAGCTTCTTCTCGAACAGCAGCACCAGCACGTCTTCCTGTTCCCACTTCAGTTCGGGCGTGTTCACCACGAAGTACGGCGAGATGTAGCCCTTATCGAACTGCATGCCGTCCACGAACTCGGACACGGTTTCAGAGGTCTTCCCCTCTTCCACCGTGATGACGCCGTCGCGGCCGATCTTCTCGAACGCCTCGGCCATCATCTTCCCGACCTTCGGGTCGTTGTTCGCGCTGATGGACGCGATGTTCTCGAGGTCCTCCTTGCCGCCCTTCCCGATGGGGCGGATGGTGGTCTTCAGTTCGGATTCGAGGAACTCGACGGCCTTCGACACGGCCTTATCGATACCGCGCTTCACCGCCATCGGGTTCGCGCCCGCGGTGATGTTGCGCAGCCCCTCTTGGTAGATGGCGAGCGCCAGAATGGTCGCGGTGGTGGTGCCGTCGCCGGCGGTGTCGCTGGTCTTCTGCGCGACCGCGTTCACGAGCTTCGCGCCCATGTTCTCGAACGGGTCCGGCAGGTCGATCTCCTTCGAGACCGTCACGCCGTCCTTCGTGACCGTGGGGCCGCCGAACGACTTGTCGATGATGACGTTCCGACCGGTCGGCCCGAGCGTGGACCCGACCGCGCGGGCCAGTTTCTCCGCGCCCGCGAGCAGTTTCTTCCGGGCGTCGTCGGTGTAGAGCAGTTGCTTCGGCATGGGTTCACCGTGTTTGGTGTTTCGTGTTTGGTGTTTCGTGGCCGCGGGGCGCACCGCGTGGTGCGCCTCCCGGCGGCGCTCACTTGCCGATCTTGCCGAGGATTTCGGACTCGCGCACGATCTTGTATTCCTTGCCGTTCACTTCCACGTCCGAGCCGCTGTACTTGCCGAACAGCACCGTGTCGCCCACCTTCACCGCGAGCGCGGTGCGGGTGCCGCCGTCGGTCAGCTTGCCCGGCCCGACCGCGACCACCTTCGCCTGTTGCGGCTTCTGCTTCGCCGCGTCCGGCAGCAAGATGCCGCCCGCGGTCTTCTCTTCCGCGTCCAGCGGTTCCAGCACCACGCGGTCGTCGAGCGGCTTCAGGGTCAGTTGCGGCTGCTTGTCTTGTTTGTCGGCCTTCGCCATGTGTCACCCGATTCGTGTTTGGTGTTGAGTGTTTGGTGTTTAGTGTTTCGCGTTCGGCCGGTGCGTCACACATCTGCGGAGCACCAAACACGAAACACCAAACACTAAACACGAACCGACTACATCATCCCCATGCCGCCCATACCACCCATGCCGCCCATACCGCCCATGCCGCCACCGTGGTGGTCGTCGTGGTGATCGCCACCCTTCTTCACTTCCGGGATGTCCGCGATCACGCACTCGCTGGTGAGCAGCAGGCACGCGACGCTCGCCCCGTGCTGCAGCGCGCTGCGCGTCACCTTCACCGGGTCGATGACGCCGGCCTTGCGCAGGTCGGTGTACTCGTCGGTGTCGGCGTTGTAGCCGTGGTTCTTGTCCTTGCCCTTCAGGATGTTCGCCACGACCACGGTGCCGTCCTTCCCGGCGTTCTCCGCGATCATCCGGCACGGCATTTCGAGGGCGCGGAACAGCACGCGCACGCCTTCCGCCTCGTCGCCCTTGAGCTTCACCTTGTCGAGCGCCTTGCGGGCGTTCAGCAGCGCCACGCCGCCCCCGGGCACGATGCCTTCGGCGATGGCCGCGCGGGTCGCGTGCAGGCTGTCTTCGTACAGCGCCTTGCGCTCCTTCATGGCCGTTTCGGTCGCCCCGCCGACCTTCAGTTGCGCGACACCGCCCGCGAGCTTGGCGAGCCGCTCTTGGAGCTTCTCGCGGTCGTACTCGCTCTCGGTCTTCTCGACTTCCTTGCGAATCAACTCCGCGCGGCCCTCGATCTCCTTCTTGTCGCCCTTCCCTTCGGTCACGGTCGTGTTTTCGGAGTCGATCTTCACCTTCTTCGCGCGGCCGAGCATGTCGAGCACCGCGAGCTTCGGCCCCTTCGGCCCTTGCTCGACGGCGTCGAGTTGAATGCCGAGGTCTTTGAAGATGGCCTTGCCGCCGGTGAGCACGGCGATGTCTTCGAGCATGGCCTTGCGGCGGTCGCCGTAGCCGGGGGCCTTCACCGCGCACACTTGCAGAACGCCCTTCAGCTTGTTCAGCACGAGGCCCGCGAGCGCCTCGCCTTCGATGTCTTCGGCGATGATGAGCAGGTGCGCCTTTTCCTTGTGCGCCCATTCCAGCAGCGGCAGGATGGACTTCAGCGTGCTGATCTTCTCTTCGTAAATCAGGATGTGCGGGTTGTCGAACTCGCACGTCACCGCTTCGGGGTTGTTCACGAAGTGCGGGCTGAGGTAGCCGCGGTCGAACTGCATGCCCTGAACGACCTTCACCTCGGTGTCGGCGGTCTTGCCCTCTTCCACCGTGATGACGCCGTCGGCCCCGACGAGCTTCATCGCCTCGGCGAGCTTCTTGCCGATCTCGCGGTCGTTGTTCGCGGCAATGCTGGCGACTTCGGTGATGCTCTTGTTGTCCTTCGCGTCGATCTTCTCGGCGAGCGCTTCGAGTTCCTTCACCACTTCCTCGACGCCCTTTTGAATGCCGCGCACGACGGCCATCGGGTCGTGCCCGCCGGCGACGGCCTTCAGCCCTTCGCGGAACACGAACTCCGCGAGCACGGTGGCGGTGGTGGTGCCGTCGCCCGCGATGTCGGACGTCTTGCTCGCGGCTTCCTTCACGAGCTGCGCGCCCATGTTCTCGAACGGGTCTTTCAGCTCGATGTCTTCGGCGACGCTGACGCCGTCCTTGGTGACGGTCGGGCTGCCCCACCCTTTATCGAGCACGGCGTTGCGGCCGCGCGGCCCGAGCGTGGAGCGCACGGCGCGGGCGAGTTTGCTGGCCCCGGCGAGGAGCTTCTGGCGGGCGTCGTCCGCGTACGAAAGTTGCTTGGCTGCCATCGGTTCTATCCGCCTCTGGTGAACTGTAGGGATAGCTGCCAACGCGTGCATGCAAGCATCGTGCCGCGACCGGCACACGCCACAAGTGGCGAAACAGCAAGAGTTTGGCGAATCACCCGCGGCACTCCGCGACCGCAAACGTGACAGGATGGCAGGGCAACGCGGGGAGAAATGGCAGGCACGTCCGTTGCTCGCGCGCGCGCAGTCGGGTACACTCACCTCACACACCGCACCGGGAGCGCACATGAGTTTCGGCGACGAGGCCGATGTCGATTTCGCGACCGCCAAGGGCCGCGACTGGCCCAGCGTGCGCCAGTTCAACGTGTTCCTCGCCAACCGCATGGGGGCGCTGCTCGATCTCGTCCGCCGGTTCGAGCAGACCGACGTGCGCGTCGTCTCTCTCACCGTTATCGAGACCGCGGACTGCGCGATCATTCGGCTGGTGCCGTCCGACTACGAGCGCGGGTTCGAGATCCTCACCGCCGCGAAGTTCCCGTTCACCGAATCCGATCTGCTGGTGGTGAAACTGCCCGACGACGACCGGCCGCTGCTCACCATCACCAAAGCGCTCCTCTCGGCCGAAATCAACATCCACTACATGTACCCGCTGCTGATCGGCGTCGGGCCGATGGGCAACACGGCGGTCGCGGTGCACGTGGACGACTTCGAATCGGCCTCCGCCGGCCTCGAAGCGCAAGGCTTCACGCTGTTCACCGAAAGCGATCTGCGGGATTAGCGCGGCTCGCGGGCCATTTCCCAGTTCGGAATGCCGCCGGGCAGTTCGGTGAAGCCGAGCACCTCGAAGCCCATTCGCTTGTAAATCGCGACGTTCGTTTCGGTCGCGGTTTCGAGGAAGATCGGCGCGCGGTCGCGGTCGGCCGCGTCGAACATCGGGCGCAGCACGGCGCGACTCAACCCCGTCCCTTGCGCTTCTGGTCGGACGCCGAGCAGGTGCAGGTACCAGTGCGGCCGGTCGCCCATGTGCTTCGCGCGCGCCGCGTCGAACGCCGGGCCGAGTTTCAGGAACCGCCACCCGGCGCGCAGGCCCATCCGCCACATCACCGACGGTGCACCGGCGCGCAGATAGTCCCACTCCGACGGCCACTCCGACCCCGGCGGCAGTCCGCACGCGACCGCCGCGAAGCCGGCCGTGGCGAACGCCTTGCCCGTCCGCGCCGAGATGCGGTACAGCATGCGCGCGAACGCCGGTACGACGCGCGCCCGGCTGCGCGCGTCCGGGCACAGCGCGCGCAGCATGTCGTAATCGGCGAACGCCGCGGTGAGCGCCGCGACCGCGGCGCGGGTGTGCCGCAGGCCGACTTCTTCGACCGGCACCGGCATTTTTGAGGCACATTCGAGCATCGTTTGCCGATCCGGCGCGGACCCGAGTTCGACGCGCGCGCGACCGTCCGGAGCCGCGCAAGCGGGCCTGCGAACGAATACTATACCTATGAACAATTGAAGTCAAGGGCGCGCGGGTTCCCAAAGCGCGCGGCGCGCCTTATTCTATTTCGTACGCGACCGACGCGCGCCCGACGCGCCGGTGCGCCGCCCGCACACCGAGGGTCGTTCGTGAGCACGGTTCCCGCTATCGCCCCTGCCACCACCCGACAGCCGCGCATCTTCTGGTTCTTCGCCGTCATCGTGTTTGTTCACCTGCTCGTGCCGCTCGCGTTCACCCCGTGGACGTTCGTGTGGTGGGGCGTTCCCGCGCTCGTCATCGGGAACTTCGTGTTCGGCTCGCTCGGCATCAACCTCGGCTACCACCGGATGCTCACGCACTCCGCCGCGAAGTTCCCCAAGCCGCTCGAACGGCTGTGGGTGATCTTCGGCGTGTGCAGCCTCGAAGGCTCGCCGCTGTGGTGGGTGTGTACGCACCGCATGCACCACCAGCACTCCGACGAACCGGGCGACCCGCACAGCCCGAAGGACGACTTCTACTGGGGCCACATGCGGTGGATCTACACCGCGGACCCGCGGCGGCAGTCGCTGGAAACGTACGCCAAGTACGTCCCGGACCTGATGGGCGACAAGTTCCTGCGCTGGCTGCACCGTGGCGAGAAGTGGCTGCTCGTGTGGCTCGCGCACGTGATCCTGCTCACCGCCGCCGGGTTCGGCCTCGGCTTCGCCCTCTACGACACCACCGACGACGCGCTCCTGTTCGCCGCGCAATGGTTCCTGTGGGTGATCGTGGTGCGCACGGTGTACGTGTGGCACATCACGTGGTTCGTGAACTCCGCGTCGCACCGGTGGGGCTACCGCAACTACGAAACGAACGACCGCAGCACGAACAACTGGTGGGTGGCGATCCTCACGAACGGCGAGGGCTGGCACAACAACCACCACGCCGCGCCGCGGGCGTGCTCGCAGGGGCACCGGTGGTGGGAGGTCGATCTCACGTTCACGTTCGTGCGCGGGCTGCAACTGGTCGGGTTGGCGTGGGACATCGCCCCGGTGAAGGTGCCCGCGCACCTGCGCGACCGCAAACCGCCGGGCGAAGAGAAGCCGCCGGAAACACCGCCACCGGGGTGACGCACTCGCACAGCACAGGGTGCGCTGCGCGACCCTGTGCTTCGAGATACAACCCCTTCGGGGTACAGCAGGCTGTTTGGTCTTTACCCCGAAGGGGTTTCATCCCAAAGCACAGGGTCGCGCAGCGCACCCTGTGAACGCGAAACACAGCGCCACATCTTTCCCGCCATGCCCCCCCGCTATCACTGCACGCCGCCCGAACTCGTCACCGAAACCGTGACCGACACGGTGTTCGTCGGCGACTACACGTTCCGCATCGAGCGCCCTGCCGAGGGCGACAAACTGCTCGATCACCCGTGGTGCCGCTCGGCCTACGCCGCGGACGAATACGTTCCCTACTGGCCCACCCTGTGGCCGTCGGCGCGGATGCTGGCGAAGGCCGTGTTGAGCTACGACTGGTCCGCGTTCGGGCCGGCCCCGGAAGTGCTCGAGATCGGGTGCGGGTTGGGCCTCGCGGGGATCGCGTGCCTCGCGCGCGGGCTGAGCGTCACGTTCTCCGACGTGGACGAAACCGCGGTCGCGTTCGCGCTTCGCAACGCGAAGCTGAACGGCTTCACGAAGGGCTATCGCGGAATGCCGCTCGACTTCCGCGCGCCGCCCGAGGGCGAGCAGTTCGACGTCGTGCTCGGGTCCGATCTGATGTACGAAGAGCGGTTGGTCGATCCGCTGGTGGAACTGCTGGACGCGGTCCTCGCACCGGGCGGGGCGTGCTTCATCGCGGACCCGGACCGGCTCCCGGCGCGGCCGTTCCGCTACAAGCTGATGCAAGCGGGCTACGAAGCGGAAGCCGACTTCGCGCGCGCCGGCGAACCCGGGGGCGAGCGCACGAAGGGCACCGTGTACCGCATCCGCCGAATGCCGGACTAGCGCGCGGAACCGCGGGGCCGGTCGCGGGTTGAATCGGCGTCGCTCCCTTCTCCCACATCTGCGAGTTCCCACATGATTCGCGCTCTCGTTTTCGCGCTGTGCGCGTCTTCGGTTGCCGTATGCGCCGATCCGGCCGCGAGTACGGCCCCGGTCACGCAGATGCTCGTGCCCGGCAAGGTGCTTCTCGACGAGCCGCTGAACGCGCCGTTCGGGAACGAGTGGAAGGCCACGAAGGGCGAGTGGAAGGCGATCGACGGCGCGCTGCGCGGCGCGGAACGCGCCTCCGACATGCACGGGGCCGTAGCCCGGCGCGACCTCGCGATGAAGGACACCGTGATCGCGGTGTCCTTCAAGTTGGACGGCGCGAAGGTCATCAGCCTGAGCTTCAACGGCGCGAAGGGGCACATCAGCCGCGTGCGCGTGACGCCCACCGGCGTGACGGTTCAGAAAGACGACCAAGACGGCAAGAACGGCCCGGACAAGGGCGCGGTTCTGGACACCGCGAGTGTGACGATCAAGCCCGGGGAGTGGCACAACTTGGTGGTGGAACTGCGCGGCGCGGACATCCTCGCGACGCTGGACGGCAAGCACACCGCGTTCGGCACGCACGAGGCCATCGCGAAGGACCGGACCAACTTGGGCCTGACGGTGGCGGGCGAAACGGCGTCGTGGAAGGGGCTGAAGGTGTGGGAAGCGAGCGGCCCCGCGAAGGACTGGGACGAAACGAAGAAGAAGCTGCTCGCCGCGAAGAAAAAGTGACCGCGAGTTGGGCTTGGCACGCGGCGCGGCGGACGCTATCTGCTTTTATGCGCCGCCTTCCGCTACTACTGGTGCTCGCGCTCGCGGGCTGTACGAACGCGCCCGGCGCGGGCACGCTGGATCACCTGTTCCCCAGCCGGCCGAAGCGCGACCGCACGCCGGAGCGCGACGTGCGCCCGGTGGTGCCGGACGTCGGCCCGCGCGACGGACCGGTCGTGCCCGGGCCGCGCGGCGAAGACCCGCCGATCCCGCCCCCCGCCGACCTGCGCAAGAACTGAGCGCTTCTTTGGCTTCGTCTGGTGGCACAGGCTTTCCAGCCTGTGCTGTGATAAGTTGAACACAAACACGGGCTAGAAAGCCTGTGCCACAAAGCAGAAGAACCGGCACACTCGCGCGTGCCGCTCGCCTCAATCGTCACGCGCTCGCCGTGGCTGCCACCACTTCCAGCGCGAGGCCGTTGGTCAGATCGAGCCATTCGGTGCGCCACGCGGCGAAGGCTTTCTTCCCGGCCGGCACTCTCGCGCGAAGCGACTTCGCCCACCCGTCGATGCCCTTCCGCACGCGGGCCAGTTGCTTCGGCATCGCCGCGCCCACCGCGGCGCGAATGCCCGCGAGCCGGGCCGCGCCCACCACCGCGTCTTGCACGTCGCCGAGCACTTCCTGCGCGCGCTCCACGGCCGGGTACACCGTTTCGCGCAGCGCCGGCGGGAAGCACCCCGCGAACAGCTCGATCGCGTACCGGAGGCGCTTCCCGACGATGCGCAGCGCGTGCAGCGCGTCCGGTTCCTTCGGGTGCGCGCGAACGCCCTCGGTGAACTCCGCGAGGAGCGCCCCGAGTTGCGCGGCGGCGAGGTCGCCGAAGGTGGCCGCGGCCGGTGCACCCTCCGGGTCGCGGGCGCGCGCCACCAGTTCGTCGCCGCGCTCCGCGAACAGCGGCCCGGCTTCGCTCGCGGCGCTCGCCAGCCGCAGTTGCGCCGCGGCCCGCTCGCCGAACGCGTACCCGGCCAAGAAGTCGCCCGCGGGCTTGCTCGCCGCGACCGGTTTCGCGCCTTCGAGCGCCGCCCGGAACACGTCCCAGTCGCGGGCGTCGCCGGCCGCGCGGCGCAGCGCGCGGAGCGTGCGCTTCACGTCCTTGAACGGCTTGTACGGCAGCGCGTCTTCGAACGCGCGCAGGGCGGCGGCGGCGCGGCGCGTGCCCACGCGCAACTGGTGCACGTACTCGATGTCGTCGTAGGGCTTCTCGACCGCGAGCGGCAGGTAGTGCCGCACCACCGCGAACCGCGCCCCGAGCGCCGCGCGCGCGGCTTCGGCTACCGGTGTTCTTGGCGCAAGCCCGTCGATCCATTTCCCGTCGGCCATCGCTGCCCCTCAACTTCCTTGTCGAAATAGCATATCGGCCCGCGCGGTCGGTTGTAGCGGTTCGCGGTGAGTCGCGTTCACGAAGCGTCGTGCCCCCAATGTGGTGCGACGCTCCGCGTCGCGTGGCGAGTTCGATACCTCAACGAAACCACAAGGGCCGGCCGACACGACACGTCGTGCCACATTGGCGCAGCGGCGGGCCGCGCGTCAACCGACCGCAAGAGCGCGGAGCCGTTCGAGCACCGTCTCGGCCGGCGGGTGCGGAGAGGTGAGCGCCGGGCGCAGCGCGAGCGGCACGCGGTCCATGCGGTACGCGGTGCCGCCGGAACTGAGCCCCGCGATTGCCGCGGTGATGTGAACGCGCGCCGCGCGGCTCAGCGCGCCGACGCGCGAATCGATCACGACGGTCGGGATGCGCTTCAACCGCTCGACGGCAGGCCGCGGGAGTGGTGCCCACGGCGCGTCGCCCACAATCAGCGCCGCGTCCACGTCGCCGCGGCGCAAGAGATCGACAGCACTGAACTCACCGGGGAACGACCGCGGCGTGCCCTTACTCAAATCGAGCGCGAGCGGGTGCCCGCCGGTCCACGACAGCACTTGGTCCGTGCCCATCTCGTTGCCGTGGTCGCGCATCGGAAGTGCGACGCACTTCGTGACCGCGTTCAGGTCCGCGACCAGTTGGAACACCGCGGCGGCGTTCATGTGCTTGCCGCGCGTCCCGGTGAGACCGGTGCCGAGGAACACGGCCGCGTACCTCGCGCGCGTCAGGTGTTCGAGCAATTCGCGCAGGCGATCCACCGAAAGGCCGGTTTCCGCGACCGCACTCGCGCGCACCGGCGCGCCGCGCAACAGCGAGCGAAGTACCGTGAGTGCCTCGAAATCCGAGTTCGGGCGCAGAAGGAACGTGTGATCGGCCGCGGCCGTGGTTGGGGTTTCGCGCACATCGACCGCGAGCACGGTGCGCCCGGTGCGGCCGTTCGGCACGAACTTCCCGACCGCGTGCGCGGAGTAGCGCTCGAAGTGCCGCGGGTGCGATTCGGCCGGGTTCGTGCCCCAGAACAGCAGCGTATCGGCGCGGTTGCGGACCTCGCCGAGCGACGCCCCGACTTCGCCGACGAGTTGCGCCGCGATGCGCGTGGGGCCGTGCGTCAGCGCCGTGTGCCCCTCGATCGCGCCGCCGATCGTTTCGGCGAGCGCGACCGCGGCCCGCTGCGCTTCGGTGCTAGCCTGCCCAAGCCCGAACACGAGCGGGAAGTGCGCGCCGCGCAGGTGCTCCGCCGCAAGTTTCAGCGCGTCTTCGAGAGCCGCCGGCGCACCGTCGATGAGCGCCGCGGGCTGCGCGACGTGCGAATCGTGTGACGCGAACCACGCCGCCCCGAGTTCGCACGCGCGCTCGGCGCGCGTGACGCGGTTCGCGGAGGTGTGAACGTCGATATCGTCGCAGACGCAACCGCACGCGAGGCAGACGGCGTTCCGCACAACGGTCTCGGTCATGTGCCCTTTCGCAATCACGCTACGCCGTAGCCGGTGAGCGCGCGCGCCGCCGGCGGTTGCTCGCCCAACACGATGTCGTCCTTCGGCACGCCCGCCGCGACCAATTCTTCGGCGATGGGTTTGTCGGTCGCGTCGAACTGCACCCAGATTTTGCCGTCGATGATGTCGAGGTGGTACACGAGTGCGTGGAACCGCTTGTTGTTCTGCCAACCGAACATCACCACTTCAAAGTGATCGAGCACCGGATCGAACACGACCTCGGCGCGGAGCGGCCCTCCGGGCTTCGCGGCCCACTCCGCGTAGTCGCGCAGCGCGCGCAACACGATCTCGCGGTAGCGACTCACTTTGTCCATCGCACCACCTCGGCCCGTTCGGGGTCGAACACGACCAACCGGACGCTCGCACCGGTCAGTACCACGCGCCCGATTTCCTCGGATAGGATGCCATCATACACCGCAGCGGTGACCGCTAAGAAGAGCACTCGATCAGGCTCTTGGTCGGCGAGGATCAAGCGATACATCTCGAACTGACCGAGCGCCTGTTGAAGATCCGCAATCGGCGACGGGCTTCCGAAGCTCTGGATTTCGACTGCGATCTTTTCGCCCGCGCGTTCCGCGCCGATGGGTAGTTTCTCCGCTCCCAAATCGACGTGCAGAACCCGATTTCCAACTTTCAGCGAAAGTGGATCGTGCGTAATCGACCACCCGTCGGCGACAAGAGCGGCAATCACAGTGTCGTGGTGAGCGTTCTTCGCGGGCACAGCTTTCAATCCCCCATGCTGAAGAACACGGCGGGCGCGGCGGTGGTGGGCAGCGCGTTGATGCGCGCCAGCGCGCGGCGGAACCGGCCGGTCGAGGCGTAGTGCGTCACGATCACCAGCGGCACCGGGCCGCCGCCTTCTTCCTCCGCTTCGTGCTGCACCAAACTCGAAATGCTGATTTCTTCGTCGGCCAGAATGCGCGTGATGTCCGCGAGCACGCCGGGTTTGTCGGCGACCAGCAGACGCAGGTAGAACCGGCTGCGGACGCGCTCCGGCGGTTCCACCACGAACCCGCGGCCCTCGTGGCCCCACAATTTCGCCGCCGCGAACGTCCGCTGCGCGCGGCCCACGCCCAAGTCGATCAGGTCCGCGACCACCGAACTCGCGGTCGGCATCATCCCCGCGCCCGGGCCTTGATACAGCGTTTCGCCCACGATGTCGCCGTACACCAGCACCGCGTTGTACGCGCCCCGCACTTGGGCGAGCAAATCGGTATGGCGCAGCAGCACCGGCGCGACGTGCAGCGCCACGGTCGGCGGGCCGTTCCCGTTCGCCGGGGCCGCGCCGCCGCGACTCAGCTTCGCGCCGTTCGCCGCGTGACTGTGCCCGCCGGTCCACGCTTCCGCGAGCAGTTTGATCGTGTAGCCGAGTTCGTTGGCGAAGCGAATGTCCATCGCGTCGATGGTGTCGATGCCCTGCCGCGCGATCTCGTGCGGCTTCGCGGCCACGCCGAAGGCGATCTGCGCCAGCACCGCGAGTTTGTGCGCCGCGTCGCTGCCGTCCACGTCGAGCGTCGGGTCCGCTTCGGCGTAGCCCAACCGCTGCGCTTCCTTCAGCGCGTCGGCGTAGGCGAGACCGCGCTCGGCCATTGCCGTGAGAATGAAGTTGGACGTGCCGTTCAGAATGGCCTGAATCGCGGTCACTTGGTTCGCCGCAAGGCTCTCGCCGAGCGCGCGAATGATGGGCACGCCGCCCGCGACCGCGGCCTCGAAGCACACGGTGCGTTCCGCCTTCCGCGCGGCCTCGAACACCTCCGCGCCGTGCGCCGCGAGCAGCGCCTTGTTCGCGGTGACGACGTGCTTCCCGGCCGCGAGCGCGCCGAGCACCACGTCTTTCGCGGTGGTGGTACCGCCGATCAGTTCGACCACGACGTGAACGTTCGGGTCGTGAACGGCCGCGTGCGCGTCGGTGGAAACGAGTTCGGCTGGAACGATCGGGTCGCGCGGCTTCTGGGGGTTCTGCACCACGACGCGGCGCAGGGCCATGGCGCGGCCGGCACAGCGGGCGACGCGGTCGGCGTGACCTAGCAGCACGCGGGCGACACCGGTGCCGACCGTGCCGCAGCCGACGAGTGCGATGCCCAGCGTTTCGCTCATGGTGCGCGGCCCCCGAATTGTGAGGGGCTATTATCGCGGCGCGAGCGCGTCCGGCTACGGCGCACGAACGAAGAACGCCCGCGGGTAGGAACCCGCGGGCGCTGTGCGATCAAATTGCAGCGCTCAGGCAACTTTGCGGCGGCGACCGATCAGCGCCACGAAGCCGATGCCCGCGAGTACCAGCGCCGGCGGGGCCGGCACCGGGTTGTTCTCCGGCGGCTTCACGACCACGCCCGCGATGTCCTTGTCGCTGCTGCCGTCGGCGAACCCGCGGAACCGCACCACGAACCCGGTCGTGCCGGTGCTGCTCATCGAGGTGAGGATGTTCGCGGCCGTCAGTTTCGTGAGGTTCGTGCCGTTCACGAGGAAGCTGAACGTGCCCGTTTCGCCCACCGCGAGGCCGTCTACCGGGTTGCCGCCGCTGTGCCACGAACCGCCCACGCCCGCGCCGATGTCGAACAGGCCGAACGGCGCACTCGACACCGAGTTGTTGAACGAGGGCGCGCCGAGCAGCGTGAAGTTCTGGCCCGTTTGCGGGTTGAACGCCTGCTGGTAGTTCGTCACGGTGCCGATGTTGCCCTTGCTCGTGCTACCGGGGTCGTTGAACGCGAACGCGGTCAGGAACCCGCCGTTGGAGAACGGGCTGACGTTCGTGAGCGTCACCCGAATGAGGGCGCTGTTGTTCGTCTGGTTGGTGACTTCGAGCGTACCGGTAAACTTGCCGGGCAGTTCGTTGTCGCCGATGTTGATGATGTCGGCGCGAGCCGAGCCGAGCGCCGCGCACAGCGCCGCGAGCGCGAGGGGGAAGCGACGGGACAGCATAGGGAGTCAATCTCCGTGGTGTGCGCGGTGAGGGGCCGCGCCGGTCGGGCAAGATAGTCCGATTCGAACGAAAGCACAAGCTGTGCCGTATCTGTCTACTCTTCGGACAGTGCGAATCTTGCTTTGTCCGCCTGTGAATGCGCGTCTCGCCGGCGGGAGTGAGTGATCGCAGCGCTACCGTTTCTGAACACGAACGTGAATCGCGCACCAGAGAGTTTACACAACCGGTTCGTTCGGCACAACCGCGCGATTCGGCAAACTGTGCCCGTTCGCCCCGCCCGTTTGCCGAACCACGGGTCCGCGCGGCGCGTCGGTTCGGTGTGTCCCTCAGTTCAATGTCCCACAGTGCCGCAATGACCGTTCGCATCCCAGAGTTCGCTCTCGTGCTGCTCCTCGGCCCGTCCGGGTGCGGGAAGTCGTCGTTCGGCCGCAAGCACTTCAAGAGCACGGAAATCCTCTCGTCGGACTTCTTCCGCGGGATGGTAAGCGACGACGAAATGAACCAAGCGGCGAGCGAGAACGCCTTCGAGTTGCTGCACCGCGCGTGCGCGATGCGCCTCGCGGCCGGAAAGCTCACCGTCATCGACGCGACGAACGTGCGCGCCGAAAGCCGCAAGCCGTTCATCGAGATGGCGCGGCAGTTCCACGCGCAAACCGTGGTGTTCGCGTTCGATTTCGACGCGGAGTTCTGCCACGCGCGCAACCAAGCGCGCGCCGCGGAGCGCCCGTTCGGGCCGCACGTCACTCGCCGCCACGCCGACGACCTGCGGCGCTCGCTCCCGCGCCTCGAAGCCGAAGGCTTCCGCCGCGTGATCGTGCTGCACACCGAAGAGGAAGTGAACGCGACGAGCGTGGAGCGCTACCGGCTCGCGGTGAACAAGCGCGACGAAGCCGGGCCGTTCGACCTGATCGGCGACGTTCACGGCTGCCTCTCGGAGTTGGTGCTGCTGCTCGTGAAGCTCGGCTACTCGCTCGTTCGCGCGCGGGACGAAGACGCCCGCGAGTTCTGGCGCGTGCGCCCGCACCCCGAAGGGCGGCGGCTGGTGTTCGTCGGCGACCTGTGCGACCGCGGCCCGGACACACCGGGCGTGTACCGGCTCGTGCGCGATGCTGTGTCGCGCGGCCTCGCGTTCTGCGTGATGGGCAACCACGACGACAAGTTGCTGAATTGGCTGACCGGCAAGCCGGTGAACCCGAGCCACGGGCGGCAGCAAAGCATCGAGCAGTTCGAGCGCGAACCGGCCGAGTTGCGCCCGCGGGTGGCGGAGTTCATCGCGAAGTTGCCGAGCCACTTGGTGCTCGACGGCGGGCGCTTGGTCGTCGCGCACGCCGGGCTGAAGGCCGAGATGCACGGCCGCGTTTCGGGGAAGGTGCGCGCGTTCGCGCTCTACGGCGATACGACCGGCGAGAGCGACGAACTCGGCCTGCCCGTGCGCCTGAACTGGGCCGCGAACTACAAGGGCCGCGCGAGCGTGGTATACGGTCACACGCCGGTACTGAGCGCCGCGTGGGAGAACCGCTGCGCGTGCATCGACACCGGGTGCGTGTTCGGCGGCGCGCTCACCGCGCTGCGCTGGCCGGAGCAGCAGTTCGTGAGCACGCCGGCCGACCGCGAGTACGCGGTGCCGAAGCGCCCGCTGGCGGGGGCAAGTGCCAGCGTGCCAGTGAACGAGAGTGTGAGGGAGAAAGAAGTACCCTCGGACTCTGGCACTCTGGCACCCTCACACCCCGATCTCCTCGACCTCGCGGACGTGACCGGGCGGCGCACGATCCCGACGCGGTTCGCGGGCAGCGTCGGGATTCGCGAAGAGAACGCCGCGGCGGCGCTCGAAGCGATGTCGCGGTTCGCGGCCGACCCGCGGTGGCTGATCTACCTGCCGCCCACGATGTCGCCGTGCGAAGCGTCGCCGCTGCCGGACTTCCTCGAACACCCGGCCGAGGCGTTCGGCTACTTCAAGCAAGAGGGCGTCACGCGCGTGGTGTGCGAGCAGAAGCACATGGGTTCGCGCGCGGTGGCGATCGTGTGCAAAGACGAAACCGCCGCCAAGCGGCGGTTTCGCGCGCCCGCGGGCGAAACCGGGATCGTCTACACGCGCACCGGTCGCCGGTTCTTCGATTCGCCGGAAGTGGAAGCCGAATTCCTCGCGCTCGTGCGCGACGCACTCACGCGCGAAAACTGGTGGGCGAAGTTCGATACGGATTGGGTCGCGCTCGACGGCGAGTTGATGCCGTGGTCCGCGAAGGCGCAAGAGCTGCTGCGCCGGCAGTACGCCGCGACCGGCAGCGCGGCGCGGGCGGCGCTCGCGGAGGTGGTGCCTATTGCGCCCCCGGAACTGCGCGAGCGGTTTGCGGCGCGCGCGGATGCCGCGAACAAGTTCGTGGAAGCGTACCGGCGCTACTGCTGGCCGGTGAACGGCGTCGGCGATCTGAAGTTCGCGCCGTTCTTCGTGCTGGCGACCGAAGGCAAAGCACACTTCGACCGCACGCACGAGTGGCACATGCGCGAACTCGCGGCGCTCGCCGGCGGGCTGATGCTGGCGACGCCGCACCGCGTGGTCGATCTCACGGACGCCGCGCAAGTCGAAGCCGCGACGCGGTGGTGGCTCGACCTCACGGAAACCGGCGGCGAAGGGATGGTCGTGAAGCCGTTGGAAGTGATCGCGCAAGGGCGGCGGTTCTTCGCGCAACCGGCACTGAAAGTGCGCGGGCGCGAGTACCTGCGCATCATCTACGGCCCGGATTACCTGCTACCGGAACACTTGGGCCGGCTCAAGCACCGCGCGGTCGGGAGCAAGCGCGGTCTCGCGGCCCGCGAGTTCGCGCTCGGCCTCGAAGGGTTGGAGCGGTTCGCGCGGAACGAGCACGCGAGCGCCGTTCACCAGTGCGCGTTCGCCGTACTCGCGCTGGAAAGCGAACCGATCGACCCGCGGTTGTAGAATGACGCGGCACCATTCGGAGCCGCGCCATGTCGTTCACCGCAACGGAAGTGATGATCTGTAGCGCCGCGCGCGAGTTGGAAGACGGCAAATCGGTCGCCGTGGGCACCGGGTTGCCGTGCGCCGCGGCGATGCTCGCGCAGCGCACGCACGCCCCGAACCTCGTCATCCTCTTCGAGGCCGGGGGCGTCGCGCCGCAACTTCCCACCATGCCCGTGAGCGTCGGCGACAGCACCACGTTTCACCGCGCGCTCATGGCAACTTCGATGGCCGACGTGATGCAGTTCTGCCAGCGCGGGATGGTCGATTACACGTTCCTCAGCGGCGCGCAGATCGACCCGTACGGGAACCTGAACTCCACGGTGATCGGCCCGCACGTGAAGCCCAAAGTGCGGCTGCCCGGCAGCGGCGGCGCGAACGACCTCGCGTCGTTCTGCTGGCGCACATTAATCGTGATGAAGCACGACGCGAAGAAGTTCCCCGAGAAACTCGACTTCCTCACGACACCGGGCTACCTGACCGGCCCCGGCGCGCGCGAGGCCGCGGGGTTGCCGACCGGCACCGGGCCGCACCGCGTCATCACCGATTTGTGCGTGCTCGATTTCTGCCCGACCACGAAGCGGATGCGCGTGAAAAGCCTGCACCCCGGCCGCACGCTTGAGGAAGTGAAAGCCGCGACCGGCTTCGCGCTCGCCGAAGGCCCGCCGCCGGAGCAAACGCCGACCCCGACCGACGAGCAGTTGCGGATTCTGCGAACCGACGTGGACCCGGGGCGCTACGTTCTGGGCAAAGCCGGCTGAGCGCACCTCCCGGGACCGCGGCCGTCTCGGCCGCACAACGAGGCTGCCTATTCGCGCCAGTCAATCACACAGATTCGTTTTGGTCGTGCGGCCGAGACGGCCGCGGTCCCGGGAGGCACATTTTTTCTTGCACGGTTCTCGGCGCGGCGGGGCAATTGATGGTGTCAGAACGCGGTCCCGGAGGTGCAGGCATGACAGCGCGTTCGTTCGCCGGTGCGGTGTCGCGGCTCCGCGCATCAGTGCTGCCCGCGCCCGCCGGCGATGCGGAACTTCTCGACCGGTTCGTCTGCGACCGCGACGAGCGCGCGTTTGAGGCGCTCGTGCGCCGGCACGGGCCGATGGTGCTGGCCGTGTGCCGCCGCGTGCTGCGCAACGAACAAGACGCCGAAGACGCGTTCCAAGCCACGTTCCTCGTACTGGCGCGGAAGGCCGGTAGCGTGAACCCGCGCGGCGCGCTCGCCGGGTGGCTGCACGGCGTGGCACACAACGTGTCGCGCAAGGCCCGGTGTCGCGTCGCGCGGCGCGCCGCCGTCGAAGCCGCCGCACCGCCCCGGAGTGCCGAACTCGTGCCCACCGAACCCAACTGGGACGAACTGGAACCGGTGCTCGACGCCGAACTCGCGGCGCTCCCGGAGAAGTACCGCGCCGCGCTCGTGCTGTGCGACCTTGAGGGGCGCACGCGGGCCGAAACCGCGACCGCCCTCGGCTGCTCCGAAGGGACGCTCAGTTCGCGCCTCACGCGCGGCCGGCGCATGCTCGCCGAGCGGCTCACGCGCCGCGGGTTCCGCTGCACGGCGGGCGCGCTGGCAGCGCTGCTCGCGGGCCGCACCGCGGCGCTGGCCGAATCGCTCGTGCGGGCCACGCTTCCGCTCGCTTCGCTCGCCACCGGCGCGGTGCCGGTGGCCGTTTCCCAACTCGCCCACGGGGTGATGAAAACCATGCTCATGCAGAAGCTCCGTACCGTCGCGCTCGCGGCGCTCGTGGTGGCCGCGAGTGCGGCCGCGCTGGTGACGACCGCGGTGCCGACGAGCGCCGCCCCGCTCGCGCCGGTGCCCGCCGCGCCCGCCGGCGACGACACACCCGCCACACTCGCCGACCTGAACGGCCGGTTGCTCCTGAACCGCAAGGTGCTCCGCGACATCAAGTGCGACATCGACCAACTCGACAAGATCATGGACGCGATCGAAGCCGCCGAGCGCAAGAGCCAAGAGCGGCTGAACGCGGTGTTCGGCGGGGCCAACCCGGTTGCGAACCCGATGGCCCTCGAGCAGATGGTGAAGGACGCGCAGAAAGCCGGCGAGGCCGAGATGCGCAAGGCCACCGCCGCCGTGGTGAAGGATCACCTCACCGCCCCGCAGCGCAAGCGGCTCGCGCAAATCGACCTGCAAGCCCGCGGCTACGCGGCCCTCGCCACGCCCGCGGTCGCCAAGGTGCTCGGCCTGACTGAGGCGCAGAAAGAACAACTTGCGGAGAGCGAGAAGAAGGTGGCGACGGAGGTGGGGGAAGCGATCCAACCGCCCGCGGTCGGTAACGGCGCGGTGCTGGTCAACTTCGATCCGGAGAAGGCGCTCCGCAAGGCGCAAGCGGACGCGACCAAGCGCTCGCTTGCCCTCCTGACCGACGAGCAGCGGAAGGTGTGGAAGGAGATGACCGGCGCTCCGGTGGCCTTTGAGTTGCCAGTAAACGGCCACGGGTTACTCGGCGATATCGGATTCGGGGGCGGGTTCGCAGTGCCCGCGATCCCGGTTCCGGCCCCGGTCGTGCAACCGGCGAACGCGAACGGCTGACGCGCTACCCCCACACGGCCCGCAGTGGGTCCGGCGGAACGAGGCCCGTGGAGTGATCCACGGGCTTTCCGTTTTCCAACCGCAACCAAATCGGACCGTCGATCTCCGGCGCGCCCGGGAACCACGTCTCGAATTCGTCGCGGCTCTCGAAGGGCCGTACCGCGAACCGCACGTCGAAGCTCCGGTGCGCGCGAGCCAACGATGCGTACAGTCGCTCAGATGCGGCCAACTGTATGAACCACTTTCGGCTGCCCTTCGCCCACGCCCATACGAGCCATGCGCCCGTTTGCAGTTCCGTTTCGAGCGCCGCGGGCGCTTGCGGCAGTAGCGCGATTGTGGTGCGGTAGCCGTGCGTGCCCCGGTTCGCCACCGCGGAGAGCCGCGCCGGTGTCGTACACGCGAGCAGGTTCAATGAACAGACGAACTCTTCGCAGTTCACCAGTTCGATTCGGCTGAGTGGGGCCGCCGCGAACAGTTCGTCCGCGTGGCGCAAGAACAGCGCCGCGTCGGTGACGACAGAATCGACGAACCCGCGGCGGAACTCGAGCCGCGCGCCCGGCAGCAGGTCGCGCACCGGGCCTTCCCACTCCTTCCGCCGGTGCCCGATCAGCAGCGCCGTCCGGTCCTCGATCTCTTGCACGCGCGGGTCGTGAGGTGCGAGGCGGGCGGCTTCGATTTGCAACCGAATGAACTCCGCGCGCGGGGGTTCGCCGTGCTCGTCGAGCCAGTCGGCGAACACGAGCCGCGCGGTGTCGTCGGCGGGGCGCGCGCGGATCGCGGCGAGGAGTGCGTCGCGCTCGGTCACGTGGCGCTCCCGGGTCGCGGGCCGGTCATGCGGCACTCGTGCACGTTGACGCGCGCGCCGACCGCGACCGGCGCGGCCCTCAGCTCCGCGAGCGCGGCGTGTGCGATCGTCAGCCCACTCAGGGTGAGCGCGCGGAACCGCCCGCGGCCGGGCCACGCCGCGAGCCGTTTGAGCGCCGCGTCGCCGGGCGGCGGCGCGGTCCCGTTCCACGGGCGCGGCCCGTACACTTCCAACTCGAACAGCGGTTCGAGTGCCAGCGCCGCGCCGTCGATCGTCACCACCTCGTCGGTCGTCAGGCGCGCCTCTTCGAGAAACCCGCGGCGGAACAGTACCCGCGTCGGCTCCGCGGTGAACGGCGCGACCACCCCTTCCAACATCGCTTGAAATCGCTACAAGTCGTTCTCAGACGTGGTGTTGATGCCGCCTTTGAGGAGGCCGACAAGGATGCTGCCCAAGAGCGTACTGGATCGTTTCGTCCAACG